>Ga0076239_111_pt1 | contig 26785 bp, 26 predicted proteins | sample RifGroF1_FD_67874 | JGI IMG/M metagenome (GOLD analysis project Ga0076239, IMG submission 67874) | Parcubacteria (Yanofskybacteria) bacterium GW2011_GWF1_44_227
TGCCGTGATGCAGCCATCGGGCAGTAAGACTAAGCCAACGGAGATCTGGGCCATGTATGCTAGTCGGCCAAAGTCTCAACAGAAAGTTATAATCACGGCTTGGCGTTATCCAGGCATAAGCCCAGTCCGAGATGAAATTCCCATCCCAAGTGATATACTTGAAGAATTAAGAGCTGAGGGAATAATATAATGAAAATTGGATGTCATGTATCAATCGCGGGAGGAATACAAAATGCGCCGAAGAGGGCGGCGGATTTGGGGTGCGAGATTCTCCAGTTATTTACGCGCTCACCGCAGGGCGGCGCGGCACCTGAGTTAACAGAAGAACTAATCTCGGAATTTAAATCTGAGACGAAGAAATGGAATCAAGAAAATTATTATATTCATACGCCATACTACATTAACTTTGCTTCAGTCAAGGAAAACGTTAGAAAAGCTTCTGTGCGTGTTGTTCGAGAGGAGCTTGAGAGAGGTTCTTTAATTGGTGCCAAATATGTAATGACTCATTTGGGTAGCGCTAAGGATTATAAAAACAAAGGAGAGGCTCTTGATGTAGTAGTCAAAAGTATCAAAGAGATTGTTGATGGCTACAGAGGGAAGACAGTTTTTTTACTTGAGATATCAGCCGGAGCGGGCGATACGATTGGTAGTACATTCGAAGATTTAGGATACATTCTCGATAATACGAGTGATAAGATTGGCATATGTCTTGATTCGGCTCACATGTTTGCATCGGGATACGATATCAAATCCAAAGATGGTTTTGAAGCGGTCATGGGGAAAATAAAAAATACAGTTGGCTTAGAGAAAATAAAATTAATCCATGCCAACGATTCGATGGTTGGCTTAGGCGAGAAAAAAGATCGTCATGAGCATATAGGTAAGGGCGAGATCGGGGAGGAGGGATTTGTAAGTTTGATGGCGCAATTTCCAGAAGTCGATATGATATTGGAGACCGATCATGATGGCGTCGAGGATGATATTAAAAAGCTGAAGAAGCTCAGAGGCTATTAGCGTGTTAAGAATATCAATTTTTCGAGTACGGGCTGTATTTCTCTACTGAGAAATCGCCCTCTCTCTACAGAGACTTGGAGGATGGGCTAAAGCACCATCCCTCCGAGACGGCGCCGTCGCGCCTGCGCGGGCCTCTCAAAATTAACATTCTTAACTGCTCATGTTACAATCACATTAGGTCGAGTTTTCATAATTAAAATAACAAAAATAAAAATACATGGATTTATTTGCTAATTTAATGGAAGCTGGCAAAGGAGTAGGATGGGAGAAGGGCGTAGGAGTCGCCTTCTTGCCGCTTATCGGTGTCATTTTCGTGATCGCAGTTGCGTGGTCACTGTTCTGGAAGGGTACGGCTCTTTGGAAAGCCGCTAGAGAACATACCCTAAAGCCGCCTTCAAGGCGGCTTTAGGGTATTCTTGACGCATTAGCGAAAAAGTGTTAATTTGTTGTCGCAAATCGCTACTTGAAAATGAGGTGGCGCATGACAGAAGTCCTATCGGTAGTTGGCTCTATTTGGCAATGGTTGGCTCATGTGCCAGGAATTTGGAGCTCAATATTCTTTGGATTGGCCGGTTTCTCTATCGTGAATAGCATAGTCGGAGTTGCTAAAAGATCGGCTAGGATAATTACATTTGGTTTTTTTGATGACTATGACTATGATGATAGCTGGGTGGGATTCGTCGTTGTTTCGTTCTTCTATCTTATGGCTATGCTCCTGATTTCAGGTATTACGCAAGCGCCTCCATCGGGTAATTCCGCGGATATCGCTTTCCCAGGATTTGATCGTGACGTCGGATTCAAGATGATACTCAACGGTGCTTTGATTTATGCGTCGGGGTGGGCTGTCTATGGGCTTGGAAAGTTGGCAAAATTTTCAGTAAAATCAGTCTTTGGACAGATCAGGAGATTGCTCAGGTTTGTTCGACGAGATTTCACCGCCAACATCGCGAATTACAAGCAATACCGCGCCGAGGCTAAGAGCAAGAGAATGCACGAACCGAAAGAGGTTGTCAAAGTATGCCAGGACGCCTTAGATGAGGCGCTGGCAATTCTCAAAAAGCAAGACATCGATTCGTTTGATTTCAAATCTCGAATGACGAGCCTTCTCAATCTCCTGAAGGGGATGCTCGAAATCAGGGAGCTGATGGTTGCATTCGAGCAGAAGAACGGATCCAGCCACGAAGATCTTATCAGAAGCGCGGATGCGTTATATGCCGAGACGAACGTAAGGGAATACGCTGAGCCTTTGATTCAGGAATTGATCAATGAGTTCGGCGACCTCAAGAGTGCTAGAAAGAAAGTGGAGGCACAAATCGAGGCGATTGTTGCAGTGTTCAAAGTATTTCCGGCCTCTGCCATTATTGAGGCTGTCCATACGAGATTCAGTCAGATGGATCGAGAGGGGAAGATTCAGGACGAACTCGAGGTTCTCGTTGGTGGGGCGTCCGTTGAATCCCAGCTTCTGAAAGACGTCCAATCTGGGAAACTGAACGAAAGAGTTAGGCTGGCGGCGGCACAGAGATCGCAAGCCTCTGCGAAGTCAGCTTGACGTCTGCACTGATAAGTAATATAATATAGAGATAGTCAGTATGCGCATGAAGCGCGGAAAGAGAGGCCCTATGGCTCGCAAGCGTGATGTTCGTGTTCGGAAGCACCTTCATCGGATTTCCAGCGGCGACGGTCTGCGCGGCAACAGCTGGGCACGGCGGCAGGCGGCGCGGCGACACAATCGCCGCGGCAAGGGCGAGAAGAGCGGCTACACGATGTAGTCGTGGGTACCAGGTGAGACCCCCTCCTCGGGGTCTCACCTGGTCAGCCCCATCATTGGCGACACAAGTCCCGATGGTGGGGCTTTTATAATTAGCAAAAAGGCAGTATTTTGACGGCCCGGGTCGCCTTTACAAAATCCTCGGAATTTGGTATAATATAGATACAGGGTTAGTGTCGTTATCTGGTAACTCGATTCGCGCCCATGTGGCGCTAGGGAGACGAAACGATGAAGAGCAATAAGGGATTCACGGTGATCGAGTTGCTACTCGTCATCGCGATGATCGGCGTGGTCGCTGCTGCCTTGCTTTCGTATCGGTTGTATTCGGCGGGTGGGGTGAGCGAGCAGACTGTCGGTGACGAGGTCAGGTTCATCGACGAAGGCGATCAGTATGATTTCGAAGGCAAGGTCTTCGAAGTGATCCCTCTCGTCGGAGAACACAAGATCGTCGGACTGAAAGTCCGACGCGACAGGGATGGCTTCATGTTCGGGGCAGTTGGCGCTGTCGATGACGTGAGGGCGGGGGATGCGGTCTTCTGTCAGAACTTCGGTCAGGCGGATCGAATTGGTCGCGCAATTATTCGTGTCTGCCACAAGATCCCGGTCCAGTAGTTCGTTCCGCGGCTTTCAAGGAGAAGGATATGGCACATTCACTGGAGCCTCGACGTCCGATGATAGAAGCAATCGAGCTTCTGAGGGCAGAGGCTCGATTGCTTCTGCAGTGGGCTCGTGAGAGCGAAGATGGCGGATGGTCAACTTATCAAGTCGAACCGATGCGTCGGCGAGCAAGATTCTTGATCGGCAAAGCCGAAGAGCTGGCTCGAGTGAATATTCGTCTGAGTGGCGACTGATCGTCGAGAATCAGTCCAGCCTAGCCTCGGTACGAGAGAGCGTCCTGCTCGCATCTCGTGCCGGGGCGTTTTTTATTTTAATGAGACTAAGGTGAGGCTAATCATTTGCGAGACAATCCGGAGGCGTCTCGGAGGGATGGCGCTTTAGCCCATCCTCTAAGTCTCTGTAGCGGGCAGGTGTCCCACCTAGTGGGACGAGCGAGCCGAGGAAATTAGCAAGAAAATCTCGCTGGGATTTTCTCGCATGTCGAGCAGGTGATTAGCTAAGCCTAGCGAGCGTCTTGTCTTTAAATTCTGAGAACCTGCCCTTAGAAATTGATTTACGAATGTCTTCAAGAAGTTTATTGAAAAACCACATGTTATGCATCAGGCACCAGCGCTGGCCAACTGCATTTTTTTCGCGGACAGGGCTTTTGATTAATTCTCTAATCTGAGCTCGAGTAACTTTCGAGCAGGTAAAGCAGCCACAACCTTTTTCGATAATTTTTTTATCACCATTGTATTTGCCTTTGCGAATGTCGATATAGCCAGTTTTAATATAGAGCTTGCCGTGACGAGCTTCGCGGGTAGGAATGACGCAGTCGAAAGTATCGACGCCGTTTTCAACAGCTTCGAATATATCGGCGATTTTACCAACACCCAAGAGGTGTTTTTAGTATTTCCGAGATCTGTTTTTTAGTGTATGAGCCACCGATGCCAAAACCCTCAAAGGGAAGGGAGCCAATATATTTGGCACTCTTCTGTCTAAGTTTTGGATAGATGCCACCCTGAACTATGCCGAATAGGGCTTGTTTGTTTTTTTTATCTTTTTGGTTCTTGGCATGTTCTTTCAGGCAGATATGGGCCCACTTGTTAGTTAGCTCAACCGCTTTCTTATTATAGGCGAAATTATCGTGTGGTGATGTGATATGGTCAAAGGCGAAGATGATATCCGCGCCGATCTTTCTTTGGAGATCCATCGAGAGTTTGGGGCCAAGGAATAATTTTTTATCGTTGTACCAAAAATAAACACCCTTCTCGGTGATTTTTATTTTTGTACGTTCATTGGATGTGAATGAAACCTTCCTTAAGTTTATTCTTAGTCGCCTTTTCCCAAAGATGAAAAGTATTAGCAATGATAAGCTGAAGGTTGGTCGCCTTGAGATCTACAGGCTTTAGGTGGCGGAAACTGCCATAAGTGCCAACAAAAACATAAGACGGCGTATTAACTACGCCGTGAGGCGTAGTTAATACGCCTAGTCTAGCCTTGGTTTTATCGTCGGTCTTTATGACTTTAAACATGGCGCTTAGTATAGCTTATTTGCGAGTAAATCACCATATGATAATGCGTAATCTGATAATGTGGATAATTCTTTTCGTCTTGTGGTATAATGCATGGGTTCAATTAAATAAAAACAAATGGCGAAGATAAAAATATACTCGACACCGTCCTGCGCTTGTCATATGGCTAAGGAATATTTTAAAAGTAAGGGTTTGGAATACGAAGAATTTGATGTAATGAGCGACATAGTCAAGAGACAGGAGATGATTGATAAGACCGGGCAAATGGGTGTACCAGTAATAGATATAGACAACAAATTAATCATTGGCTTCGATCGCTCCAAGATCGACGAGATGCTAGGATAGTCAAGAAGAGCAAAGCCGAGCATGGATATGACTTTCTCGAGTACGGGTTGTATTTCTCTCCTGAGAAATCACCCTCTCGCTACAGAGACTTGGAGGATGGGCTAAAGCACCATCCCTCCGAGACGGCGCCGTCTCGCCTGCGCGGGCCTCTTGAAAATCACATCCACGCCCGACCGACCTCCAATATTAAGATGCCGAAGAAAGAAATAAAACAATTAGAATATGCCGCAGATACTCTGCGGGGGATATCTCAAAAGACCGTGGAGATTCATCATGGCAAGTTGTATGCCGGCTATGTGAATAAATCCAATGAAATAAAGGAGAAGCTGGGCGAGCTTAGAAAAAGTGGCAAGGCCGATGGTAATCAGACATTTTCGGAATTGAGAGGGTTAAAGGTTGCCGAAGGTTTCGCCAATAATGGCGTCTATTTACACGAAAACTATTTCCATATTTTGGGCGGCGATGGTAAACCGAAGGGGGAGATTGTAGAGAATTTAGTTGGTAGATATGGATCAATTGATGAGTTTAAAAAATATTTATCAGCGTGTGGCATGGCCGCAAGGGGCTGGGCCATATTGGCTTGGGATATGCACGAAAGAGAGTTAAGAATCTTTACTTGCGATGCTCAGAACCATGGTGGTATCTGGGGTGCAGTTCCAATCATAGCGCTAGATGTTTATGAGCATTCTTATTTCATAGATACGGGCTCAGATAGGCAGGCATATATAAATTACTTTTTTGATAACCTAAACTGGGACAAGATCGAAGAAATATATCAAAAAGCGAAAGAATATACGCTGGACTAGCGATGTATGTGGATATTATATGAAGCTAGCTTGCCGTCGAGGGAAGCGGCAATTACTCGAATAGATTTAAACTAAAAAGAGCTGGATAGGCTCTTTTTAGTTTGCTTGTTTCTATTCCCAACTTGGGAGCCAGATGTGACTCTCGTAAATTGTCCTACTCATTGACAACCCGTAAGTGAGGGGACTGAAATATACAAATGAGACTACGCACAAAGCAATAACGGCTATAATTAATTTTCGGGGAGATTCATTGTCTAGCGTGTAGGCGAGAGCTAGGATCGCAAAAATTATTGCCGAAAGATAGTGATACAGAAACATAACTCTACCGATGAATATAAATGGAAGAAAATTGATCGCAAAGGCACCGATGAGGAGTAACTCTTTTTTCCTATCTCTTACTATTGTCTTTGAGTTGGTGATCGCGTGTTGTGCGGTTCGAAGTATTAATGCCAGCATTGTCATGGTTGATAGCCACCAAATGATCGGATTGCCCATGAAATATATCCTGGCTTCACTAGATACCCAGTAATATATGGGCCGAATTAAGAATGGCCAGGTATACCATTTACTGCTGTACGAGTGACTAGAGGCAAGTGTCTTATTGGCTGTGTACATCCTATAATTTAACTCAGAAAACTTTCCTATCATGGTGGGCTTCTTAACCTGCGGATCATCATAACCTGCATCGCCTAGCAATGTTTTTTGGAATTCTGGGCTCATGAAGGCGTCACCATCACCCGATTTATTCAGAAGCGAGAAGTGGATAGCAAAGACTGAGAAATATATTAGGAAGGGGATGAAAAGCAGAAACACTAAATTTTTAGCCACCAATACAAAGGGCGCCTTTATACAAAGGCGCCCTTTGTATTTCTTTAGAAGCATTATTAATTCAAGGATAGCTATTATGGCCAAAAAAGTTAGCCCGGTCCACTTAATTGAGATCGCGAATGCCGCGAAGATTCCTGCCAAGAATAAATTTATCGACTTATTGTGGTTACGATATCTGAAATAGAATAGTAATGAAGAGAATCCAAACAAGAGGAGAAAAGCATCCATTAATACAAATCGAGATTGAGTGATTATTCCATTCTCAAAAACCAGAAGAAGGCCAGCCAGTAGCGCCGCTCGTCTTGAAAAGCCTATCTCTAGGGCTAGAAAGAATAGAATCAACGGTAGCAAGGCTCCAGCCAGAGACGGCAAGAATCTGAGCGCCATATATCTATTATCTTGAAATTTCTCACCAATTTGGGAAAAGCTATATTCTGGGCTGAAGCCGGCGAGCTTGCCGAAACCGGCTATAATTAATTTTCCAAGAGGTGGATGAATGTCGAAATAATATTCATGGGTGTAGTATGCCGACACAAACTTGCCGAAGTGGACTTCATCAAAAACTGTTTGGCTTGGGTGCCCAAAGAATATAAAACGAGTAGCAACGCTAAGGCTTAAGATTGTGAGAATTAGCCATTTATTGCTCATTATGATTATGATATACTAAAATACAAAGCATATAAAGTTTCGATTGAGAAGTATTAATTTATTTATATGATTCATGATTTAATTATTATCGGTGGGTCGGCGGCTGGTATTACGTCTGGTATCTATGCGGCGCGACGCGGCTTGAAGTTTAAGCTAATAGCTAAAGACCTTGGTGGCGAAGTGGCTACATCTGGGGAGATTGGCAATTGGCCGGGTATGCCCAAGACTGATGGTATAGAGCTAGCGAGATTATTTAAAGAGCATCTAGCATCTTATGGCTCTGAGATTGGAGAAGGTGTTTACGTTAAGAAAATAACTAAAGCCGATGATGGGACTTTTTCATTAGAGATAGATAGCGACCAGATTAAAGCTAAGGCAGTCATTATATCTACGGGTGTCCATCCAAGGGAGCTTAATGTCCCGGGTGAAAAAGATTTCAGAGGGAGGGGCGTCACCTATTGTACGACTTGCGACGGGCCGCTATTCGGCGGGAAGGTCGTGGCAACAATTGGAGGCGGCAATGCGGCCATGGAGTCTGGATTAATGATGTCGGATATCGCCAGTAAGGTTTATGTAATAAATAAGAACGTAAGCTTTAAGGGCGAACAGGTTCTCATAGAAAATTTAGCCAAGAGATCCAACGTTGAGATTATTTACGAAGCTTTGACCACGGAGATTGTGGGTGATAAGTTTGTTAATGGGATTAGATATAAAGACAAGAATGGAAATACTATAGATCTTGTCGTCGAGGGGGTCTTCGTTCATATTGGACAGATTCCGAACTCATCGCTTGCTCCTGATGATGTTGAGAAGGATGCTTATGGGCAGATCAAGGTCAACGCTAGATGCGAAACCAATGTGCCTGGGATATTTGCCGCTGGAGACGTCACGAATGTGGCTTATAAGCAGATTGTTATTGCTTGCGGGCAGGGCTGTATTGCAGCATTATCAGCAGTTGAGTATCTTAACCGCTTAGTAACTGAGAAATGAATCAGATTGGGGTGTGGCTTTCGAGAGGCCCTCGCAGACGCGACGGCGCCGAGAGAGAGGGTGATTTCTCAGTAGAGAAATACAACCCGTACTCGAGAAAGTCATGCTCTAATCTGATGAAGACATGATTTATATTGGAGCAGATCACAGAGGATTCGAGTTTAAGGAAAAAATTAAAACTTGGTTAACCGAGAATGAATTTGATTATGAGGACGTGGGCGCATTTGAGTTAAATCTAGATGACAGTTTTGTAGATTTCGCAGAGCTGGTTGCTGAGAAAATTGTGAATTTTGATGACCGTGGAATTATTATTTGCGGATCTGGGGTGGGAGTAGACGTTGTAGCTAACAGGCATGAGAATGTCAGATCTGGTCTAGCGATTGATGTGGACCAAATACGATCAGCTAGAGAAGATGATGATATTAACATTTTGGCCTTAGCGGCTGACCATACTCCGGAGGTGGAGATTCTTGATATTGTTTCAACTTTTTTAAACACAGACTTTTCTTCTGAAGAAAAATACCACGATCGAGTCAGTCAATTGAATACTATACATGATTGAGATCATCCCATCGATAATAGCCAAGTCGTTTGATCAGCTAGAAGGCTTTATCCGTAAATACGAGCCATTCTTTAATCGCGTGAGCATAGACATATCTGATGGAAACTTCACGCCAACCAGGACCATAAGTGGATATGAAGAAATCCCCAGAATCGAAACTGATCTCAGCTTTGATGTCCATTTGATGGTATCTATGCCTGGCGAAACGATAAAGCAGTGGCTAGAGACGAAAGTTGATAGATATTTTATTCATTTGGAGAACGGTTTGCCAACTTGTGAAAAAATGATCGGGTATATACATGAAGCCGGTAAGCAAGTTGGGGTCGTAGTTAACCCTACGACTGCAATCGATAGATTATCGGAAGTGATCGACAAAGTAGACTATGTGCAATTGATGACGGTTGATCCTGGTTTCTACGGTAATAAATTTCTAGATCAAGTGGTAGACAACATTAGGGAAGTAAAAAAAATATATCCGAATAAAACAATCGCGGTTGACGGCGGAGTTAATTTGGGCAATATAGAGAAGTTAGTCAAAGCGGGAGTCTCGATATTTATCATGGGAACTTATTTTTTAAAGAGTGAAGATATCAAAAAATCTCTAGACGATTTAAATAAATCAATAAATAATACTCTATATGCATGACGTTGTTGTCATAGGCTCAGCCACTAAAGATGTCTTTCTAGACGTGAAGAAAATAAAACCTACCAAGAGTGACGAGTTCACGACTGGTCAGGCGCTGTGTTTCGGATTTGGGTCAAAGATAGCTATCGATAGTATGATTTTCACTTCTGGTGGAGGTGGCACTAATGCCGCAACTACTTTTGCTCGCCAAGGATTTAAGACGGCCTGCGTCAGCGTGATCGGAAATGATTTCAATGGCCAGGAGCTACTGGACGAATTGAATAGGGAGAATATCGATACTGAATATTTTCAGAAACATGATGACGATCATACTGCTTATTCTGTTATTTTGGTTTCAGAAGGTGGCGAAAGGACGATATTGTCATACAAGGGTGAGGGCCAGCATTTTGATGTGGATAAAATAGATTTCAATCTTCTCGATACTAAATGGTTGTCGCTAAATAGTCTGGGTGGGCACTTCGATTTATTTAAAAAAAGTATTGATTGGGCTGTATCTAGGGGCATTAGCGTAGCGATGAATCCGGGCACCAAAGAACTGGCCCTGGGACTAGAAGTGATTAAGCCTCTGCTGAAGAACTGTAGAATCATATCCATGGATCAAGAAGAGGCCGCCAATTTAACGGGAATACCATTTAGCGACGAGAGGAAGCTATTTAATTTTATGGACGAAATCATAGATGGCATATTTATAATGACGAAAGGTCCGGGCGGAGTCTCCGTCTCTGATGGTAAGAATATATATTCTGCTGGGATTCCAGATTCTCCGGTAATTGAAAGAACTGGTGCCGGAGATGCTTTTTTCTCTGGGTTTGTGTCGGAGTATATAAGATCTAGCGACATACCTAGGGCCATACAGCTTGGCACTGCCAACGCCACGGCAGTCGTTCAGCATTACGGTGGTAAAGAGGGGATCTTGAGAATTGGTGATACGGGTAAATTCGATCTGGTTGATGTCAAAGTTGAAATAAAATAAAAATAAATGGACTCATACGACAAATTATCAAAGATTTTAAGGACGCCACCACAGGTACTATCCGACTTAGATCAGAGAATGACAGCGTTGACCGGTAAGGCCGGAATCATTGATAAAATAATCTTTTTAAACTATTAGACGAGCCTGATTTATCTAAGCCAGAAGAAGCGGATGTTAAATTAACTAAGGCGGCACTCAATTTATTCACGCCACCAAAGGGCTTCTTCATAAAGAAAGAGAAGGCCGTTGAGCTATTGGACAAATTTAAGCCCGATAAATTACTCAGTTACTTCGGACACGCTACGGTGGCTCAGCTGCTGGCCAAAGAGGATTTTGCTTCCGTAGTTAGCTCATTAAGATTCACTCAAAGTACGGAGTGGATGCATAATTTCTTTGATGTGGCCTATGGCGAATTGACGCCTGAAGATTTTGAAGAGAGGGAAGTGGATATAAAAATTCTAGGCGGGGAATGGTTAAAAGTCGCAAATAGCTTCCTTGAGAAAAAATATCACAACCTTAGCCACTTAAAAGAATTTGGTATTATCTTCGTGATTCCCTTGCCAATAGACACTCCAGGAGAAACGACAAGAATGTTTACGTTGCTACTTCATTATTTACACGAGGTACCGTTTTACTCAGATCTCTTTCGTGGCTATGCTAAGGACCAAGATTTTATAAATAAATTTAAGTCTTTACTTAGGGGTGATATTTCGCCAGATCCAGTGCCTAGTACTGGCCATATAAACTGGCGTATCGTTCAAAGATATCTAGCGAAAGATAACGAGCTAGACTTTAGATTATTTGAGCCGCACGTCAATCCAGAAGCGGAGCATTGGTTCAAGGTTGGTCATGATTTAGGCGGACTTAGCGTCGAAGGCGGAGGAATGAATATGGGCTATTGGCACGGTCTTGATTTCGTGAGTTCATACTTCAAAGATGGCGCTAGCGAGCGCCTTGTGAGCTTTGAGCTCATAGATTCGGTGATGTCCTTGGTTAAAAAGGGTGAGGTCAAATACTCATATCATCAGCAAGAAGCTTTGTGGAATAAAATATTTATTGATTATATGGGCCGAGATAAGCTTAACGAATTAGTCAATAAGAATATCACTAACGGATTCATTGAACTATAGAGGAAAGTGAGCATGAGCTTTCCTAGGACACAATATGGAGAATTTAAATTATTATTTAAAACGGGCGAGGGAGAAGGGCCAAGCTATCGGCCATTTTAACTTTGTCACCGAGGATGTTCTCAAGACAATTATACTTGGAGCCAAGGAATCTGGAGCTGAAGCCGTGATGGTGGGTACATCTGAGGGGGAAGCCAATTTTATCGGCTTGAGAGAGGCTGTAGCCATGGTCGGGGCGCTTAGAATTGATCTTGAGTTCCCAGTGTTTCTGAACGCAGATCATTTTAAAAGCTTCGAAAAATGCAGAGAAGCCATGGATGCCGGATACGACTCCATAATTATGGATGGCTCTCATCTTTCTAACTCTGACAATATTGATGTAACTAAGAAAGTTGTCGATTATGCCAAATCTTTAAATATGGCCATAACGGTTGAAGGCGAGATAGGATACATGAAAGGCTCATCTCAAGTCCAAGATAAAATTGAGATAAGTCCAGCAGATTTTACCAAGCCAGAAGAGGCTAAAGACTTCGTAGAGAAAACAGGAGTAGACAGGCTAGCCATTGTTTTCGGGAATATTCATGGAATAGTGACTCAGCAAGAAGAGAGGCTCGACATTGCTCATCTAAAAAACATTATTAGCGCAATGCCGAGTGTCTTTTATGTTTTGCATGGCGCGTCTGGTCTTGATGATGACGATATCAGAGCTGCGATAGAAGCTGGTATATCAAATATTCATTTTAATACCGAATTGCGAGTGGCCTATAAGGAGGGTATAGATGACGCCATACATGCCCAGCCGGGAGAAGTGACTCCATATAAATATCTTGCCGCCGCCGACGAAGAAGTCAAAAAAGTGGTGATGGCTAAAACTAAATTATTTCTTGGCCTATAGGCCATTGATTTAGCCAGGGTTGTGTGTTATTATCTATAGGCTAATTTTTATACATATATAAATAGGAAATATGAAACACGTAAAAGACAAAATCGAATTATCAGCTCAGAAAAGAGAAGTTACTGGAGCTAAGGTCAGCCAGCTCAGAAAAGAAGGTTTGGTTCCGGGCGTTCTTTATGGCAGGGGACAGGAATCAATTTCCTTGCAGGTTCCAATCAAAGATTTCAACAGGACTCTTAAATTGGCTGGAGAATCGACCTTGGTTTATTTGACCCTCGAAGGCAAGTCCTATCCAACCATTATCAATGATGTTGTTATTGATCCAATCAAAGATACGGTTGTACATGCAGATTTTTATAAAGTTAATTTAGATGAAAAAATTAAAGCCATGGTGCCGGTTGAGTTTGAGGGGGAGTCAGCCGCTGTAAAAGATCTGGGTGGAATATTAGTCAAGAATATCAGCGAAATCGAGGTCGAAGCTTTACCTCAAGACTTACCACACGAGATTAAAATCGACATATCGAGTATGGTTAATATCGGAGATCATCTAGCCGTAGGTGATATCAAGGTGGATGCCGGTGTTAAGATAATCGCTAATATGGAAGATACGATCGCCATAGTCCAAGCTCCGAAGACTGAGGAACAACTTGAAAAAGAATTAGAACAGACAACTGTATCAGTCGAGGACGTTGAGGAAATAAAGAGAGAGAAGGCTGACGAGACCGAAGAAGGAGCAGAGGCGACGGAAGCTAAAGAATAACTATAACTAGAAACATAAAACCCCCGTAACGGGGGTTTTATGTTTCTAGTTATTCTTCTTATTATACTTCTCCCATTCGGCCAATTGGCCCGTGGTCAGAGATCTAGATTTCTCTATGGCTATGATCATGTCGTCTTTTTGAAACGTTATTCTGTCGCCGATTTGGATTTGCCTATCTTGATATAAATTGGCAAGGTAGGTTTCTATAAAAATTTTCTGACCAATTGATAATTGCTGACCAGGATTGTCTGCTAGATAGGTATCGAGTGCCTGTCTAGCTAGATGGGCTACGCCTTGACCTTTTTGAGCGGTTAATTCAATGGTTGGCTTGGAAATCGCGGCTAGCGTGGCGCCCATCTCTCTATTAGCGAATTCTGAATACTTTCGAGACATGATGTGTATACCAGATAAGACTCCAGCTATGACGAGGATGGGGATTAACGACGAATAGATATTATTCTTGGCCCAATTCTTTAGTATCCCGCCCCAGCCTGGTCTAGGCTGAAAAATTGGACTCTTCAAATCTATTTTAATATTTTGGCTATTCTCCATTTTTCTTTTTTATCTAATGACTTCAGTCTCGACTGTTGAGTCTAGGCGATCCAGGGCTTCGGTTATTTGATCCATGTAGCCATTTAATATCTTGGCTATGTTGCCCCAGCTCTTTTTTATTCTATGATCGGTTATCCTGTCTTGAGGGAAGTTGTATGTTCTTATTTTCTCGGATCTATCGCCACTGCCTATTTGTTTTCTTCGTTCTTCGGTTATATTGCCAGTAGACTCGGCGATTTTAATGGCTAATAGCTTCGTTCTTAATAGGGCCATGGCTTTCTCTCTGTTGCCGTGTTGCGTTCTTTCTTCTCGGCACGAAACGACAATACCACTTGGCTTGTGAAGCACTCTGACGGCTGATTCAACCTTGTTTACATTCTGTCCACCTGGACCACCGGCTCTAGAAAAACTGACTTCTATCTCGTCTGGTCTTATATGTAAATCTGTTTCGCTTGCTTTGGGTAAAACGGCAACTGTAGCTGTCGAGGTGTGGACTCTGCCACTCTTCTCTGTATCTGGCACTCGTTGAACTCTGTGGACGCCAGATTCATTTTTCATCTTCGTAAATACGGCTTGGCCTCTCAATTCAAAAACTACAGACTTAAATCCGCCAACTCCGGTTATGTTTTGATCGAGTAGCTCATATTTCCAGCCCTGGCTAGCCGCGTACTTTTTGTACATATTCAAAAGATCTCCGGCAAAAAGTCCGGCCTCATCTCCTCCTGCACCGGCGCGTATTTCGATGATAGCTTCGTTATTGGGATTGCCTGGCTTGGGCGTCGCTGGTTGCACGTGTTGTCTCCAGTCGTATTGTGTATCTGACATGATGATATATTTATTATAGCGCTAATAAAAAGACCCGTCATCAAGGGTTTGGAATTGTCATTTTTGTAGAACTCGCGCAGGCCCGAGGGCTTGGATCTTCCGAGGGCCGAGCGTGTAGACAGCGAGCCGCCGCAGGAGCGGCTCGACTATCGGTCGGAAAAAATGATAATTCCGAACCGTGTATGGCTATTTGGCTTTCTTCTTTTTCGGCACAGCTGATTTGTGAGTAACCTTTTCAGCTGACTTTTGGGCTGATTTCTCGAGCCTCTTTTTATATTTATCGACTCTTCCTCTGGTGTCAACGATTTTCTCGGTACCGGTATAGAATGGGTGACACTTGGAGCAAATGTTGGTTTCTATTTTTTCCATGGTCGATCCGCCGGTCCATTTGTTGCCACAGGCGCACTTAAATTCAGCGTTTGGGAAATATTTTGGATGTATCTCTTTTCTCATAATAGTTAGTAAATTAGCATACACAGTCTATTACATTATCAGCCGAAAGTCAATCTCGGAGGGAAATTAATGATTCTGAGAGTACGGGTTGTATTTTCTACTGAAAATCACCCTCTTTCTCGCGCCAGTCGCGCTCTGAGAGCCTCTCAGAATCAGCAATTTTCCTCCAGAAACGAAGAACTTGCAAATCTACCGGAATATGATATAATATATATAACTGTCATTTGTCAACTCGATACAGGAGGTGAGTGGTGAGAAAGCTGTCCGTACTTGTCGCGATGATCGTTCTTCTCGTGCCGGCGCTGGCGTCGGCGCAGAGTTACAAACCGACCTTCGGGTCGGTCACGTCTGGCCAGGATGCCCTAGCATCGGGCCTGACTGGTACCATCCAGTTCGAGAATGAGAAGGAGCGAAAGCTGGAGGTGGTGTTCCAGCAGGAACAGGCCTGGGTCCTCTGGGGACCGAAGGTCAAGGTCGGGCCGGCTGAAGTATTCGTGGCTGGATCCGTGGGCTACATGCAGGGTGCGCCTTGGGCGGGACCGCTTGTGTCCGTGGACTTGCCGATTGGCAAGGTTGGCGGCCAGAAGGTCTCCGTGAGCACTTTCCACTGGCCGTGTTTCTTTTTCGGCCAATGGGAGCCGACGGGGTGGCGCTACGACGGAAAGCCGCCCAATCCAGAGGCCATTAAGTACGGATACCTGGGATCGGTCTCGATGAGCATCGGGCCGCTGAGCTTCTCGTACGGAGCTCTCGATTTCCTCGACGATCCCTGGAATGCGATCCCCGGAGTGGCCTACAAGCAGAACGTTACCAAGACCATCTCGGTCTCAGGTAGCGTGTCCAGAAACATCAATACGAAGAGCTGGATGTTCTTGGTCGGCGCCAGTTGGCAGCGACCAGATCCAGAGAAAGAGAAGAAGTAGATTTCATTTGGCCCCGCGGCCACGGATTAGCCTCGCGCTTCCGTAGCGCGGGGCTTTTTTGTTTAAAAATTTGATGGCGGTCTTTGAAGCCAAAAAGACCGCCATCTTTCTGAAAGGAAGGGGAGTTGTCATCCTTCGCTTTATTTGATATATTGTACATTGCCTTAACGGGCCTGGTTCGCGACGACAATTATGTTGTGGCGACCATATTAATCAAGAGCGCCAAGGTCAAAGATTGTCAGTAAAAAACTAGGCAATCTTGCTCCACGTAAGCGCATAATCATCATGTCAGAAAACAACATAACTTTGTCCTACGAGGACATGCTAAAGGCTGGTATGCATTTCGGTCGCAAGAAGACAGTCTTCGATCCGAATATGGGTAGATACGTTTTTACTGTTAGAGACGGTATCTGTATAATAGATCTATTGAAGACCATGAATCAGTTGAAGTTCACAACTGAGTATCTAAAAAAGGTCGTCAAGGATGGGGGCATGATACTATTTGTGGCCCCAACCAAACAATCAACTGAATCTGTTAAAGACTTAGCTGTTTCTTTGGGCATGCCCTACGTAATGGATAGATGGCTTGGAGGAACTTTAACCAACTTTAAGATTATAAACTCGAGAGTAAAACGACTCGAAGAAATGGAGAAGCAAGTCGTGTCTGAGATGTTCGAAAAGCTTACCAAGAAAGAAAGGTTACTCTTTAATCGAGAGTTAGCTAAGATGAAGGTAAAATTTGAAGGGCTAAAGAAGCTTACGAGGATGCCAGATGTAGTTTTTGTGGCTTCCCTCAAGGAAAGCTCATTGCCTATCGCTGAAGCCAAGAAAATGAGTGTGAAAATAGTCGGTATAACCAATACCGATTCTGACCCAGATTCCGTAGATTATGTGATACCGGCCAATGACAGATCGAAGAAGTCGGTAGACATGATCATAAGCGCAATAAAAAAAGAACTAAAAAATGAGTAATATCGACGTAAATAAGGTAAAAGAATTAAGAGAGTCGACGGGCCTATCTTTTGGCGAGATTAAAAAGGCCTTGGAGGAATCTGGTGGCGATGAGGCCAAAACCATGGAGATACTAAAGAATCTTGGCTCAAAGATGGCCGATAAGAAATCTGATCGAGAACTCAAGTCTGGGATAGTCGAGGCATACATTCATGGCTTCAACAAAGGAGCGATGATTGAGTTATTGTGCGAAAGCGATTTTGTAGCTAGGAATGCAGGCTTTAAAGAGCTGGCCCACGATATCGCTATGCAAGTGGCCGCCACAAAGCCGGCTAATGTGGAAGAATTAATGGAGCAGGAGTTTATAAAAGATCCGGCAATGAAGATAAGAGATTTAGTTAATTCAAATATTGCGAAAATAGGAGAAAATATCCAAGTTGGCAGGTTTGAAGTGTTTGAGATTTAATCCAAGCCCATGTTCATTATAATCCCACTATCTTTGGCTCTAGTCGCTATCATTGGGATAGCGATCGTAGTTTGGCGTAAAATGACTTATCTAAAAAAATTGACAGCCGAGCATCAAGATATCGGTGGCAGTTTATTTTATCTCTATTTTCCGGAAATAGTTAATGGTGCCAAAAGTATTAATTGGGCGGAGTATAAAGAAGTGTGGCTGATAGAAGCTGAGAAGTTTCTCAGAAAGTTAAGAGTTATATCTATGAGAATTGATCGGGCAATGGACACAACAATAAAAAAGATCAGAGATATATACGTAGATAACGAAGATGCAGGGGTCGTAGTGGAGACTAATGCTTCTACTTCTGAAGGTAGAAAGGAGAAGATTGAAGATCAAAGGCTAGAGCCGATTGACGTAATGGATCTAATGAGAAAAGAAGAGCAGGATTTCATAGTTGAAATAGCCAAAAATCCGAAAGAGGCGAGTAATTACAAATTATTGGCTGGATTATATGAAAGAATGGGCAATATGGAGGATGCGGTAGAATCATACAAGACTGCAGCCGAGCTAGATCCAGATGACGATGTAACTAGAATAAAGCTGGCTAAGTTGCTAGAGAGAGCAGATGAGATCAAGAAGAAGCATGACGAATCTACGGAAGATGAGTCGGCCGAGAAATAAATAGTGCCGGCATAGCTCAGTGGTAGAGCAACGCTTTTGTAAAGCGAAGGTCGGGGGTTCAAATCCCTCTGCCGGCTCCAGGATGTTGGTAAGTGAGGAGCAAATTTATTTGCTCCGGTAAGATTTGAACGCCGGAGCGATGTCTTGTGAGCAGTGGGCGAGCGAGACCGCGAGGCGGTGGCTAGTCCGAAATAAGCGGAAGCGATTGAGAGGCGAAGCCAAATCCCTCTGCCGGCTCCAGAAGATTAGCGAGGAGAGGGTTTTTGAAAAAAAACGGGGGTGTGGTGGAGTGGTCAATCACAACAGACTGTAAATCTGTCGGCCTTAGGCCTACGTAGGTTCGAATCCTACCGCCCCCACAGTAGTGATAATTGTTATCTCTGCCGTTGTAGCTCAGTTGGTAGAGCAACTCCATGGTAAGGAGTAGGTCCGCGGTTCAAATCCGCGCAACGGCTCATTATTAATTTAAAATAAAAAAATATGTCGCAAGATAATCTAATTAGATTGAAGTGTACGGTTTGTAAGCGAGCAAACTATTATGCCAATCGAAACAAGAAAAAAGTCGAGAGAAAGTTAGAGTACAAGAAATTCTGCAAATGGTGTAAGAAAAGTACTCCTCACAAAGAAGCTAAAATGACCGGATAAATCTATCCGGTTTTGGTGGGGGCATAGGCTAACGGTAAACTGCTTCTCTCCAAAAGAAGATTTCGAGGTTCGAGTCCTCGTGCCCCCGCATAAACTGAGTAAGCTACTAGTCCGATACAAAAAACCATGACGTCAATATGGTTTTTTTGTTTTGCTTTGTTACCATGAGCTCAGAACGTTCACAACTTGGAGGATATATGAGTAAATTCTTCGCTACTTGGGATCCGCAAAGGATCTCAGACTTTGAGGCAAAGCTTTCTGATAAAGATAAGCCAGTCTTCGAGACGGCCAGAGAATTTGGTGTAGGCATAAAGCAGGCTTGGAATTTTATTACCAATAGAGATATTAAACGTGTGAGGCAGGACGAGAGAAGTGACAAATCGAAGCCTTACGATGTCCGTCTCGTAGATCTAATAGCTTCTGGAGAGTTGGCTAGGAAGGGGATATCGAAAATCCTGGATATTCTTAAGTCAGAGATGCCGGATAAGCTTAAGGGCTTGACTCAGGCACAGCTCAAGAAGCGAGCTAAAGAGCTTATCTGGACTGATAATCTAGTAGTTCTCTTGACTAGCTCAATTCGAGATGGTCTGACTCCGGAAAAATTTGCAGAGTACAATCCCAATATTCCGATATCTTTCGTCAGAGAAAGGGCTAAGCTAATATCGGGCGTTACTATCAGTAAGCACCCGGTTATGTTTGTGCCTGGAATGGGTAGATTGGATATTAGGGGGATGTCTGCAAAAGATGAAGCGTACGAACTTCCAGCGACGAGTATTAACAATCCGTTTGAAATATCTGTAGCCGATGGCATCGAAAGTCCGTCCATCTCCATATTGAATGGTGCGAACCTAGGCATTGCCTATAGCCGAGTCATAAAAGACAACGTTCCGAGGCGCGCTCTGGCCGACGCCAGAAAAAATGGAGATGTGGCCGTTATCTTGGTGAATACAATCGACGTATCAACGACTAAGGCCTCAGCTGGGCCGAACTTTATTAGGAGGGCCGTTATCTCTGGTATTAATACTAGTTTGGCAGTTTTGGATCCATCTTATCGGCCGCAAGCCAAGGATATCATCCAAAGCATGCCGCGTGATTCAGTGGTCTACGAAACGATTGCTGAAATATACGCAAATGTTATGGACGGTTGGGTGAAGGTGTCGCATCGACCAAACGGTGAACCGGAGTTTGATGGCCCAGTTTTTGTAGTATTGGGCAAAAAAGAAGCAGATCTAATTGATAGCGCCGCTTATCAGGAAATCAGATATCTTACCCTTGTAAAGCAAGATAAGATAATGGCTGAGAAGAAAATTGCCGAGAGAGCTTTCATAAGCGAGAAACGCAAGGCTAAGCCAAGCGTCAAGACGCTTAAGGCTCTGGCCAAAAAGATTGCTGAGCTACGAAGAGAATATCAGAGAACAATTGTCACCAATGTTCGGCCCGAAGATAGGAACAGGTTTGCCAAGATAATCACTGCGATGGTGGTGAAGAAGTTCGAAGAATCTATTCCCAATTGTAAGGTAATAGGAAAAAACAATACGTTTATCAAGTTCCGAAATCAGGTAATTGAAATTGTGGTTCCCGGCCATGGTCGGGTAACTGACATGCTTCTTTCGAGCTTCGTTGGTGCCCACGGACCGAAGCTTTTGAGAAAGCAGTTGGCGCCAACATCGGTCGTGTGCCATCCCTATGCTACCAATTATCGATTTACGGCTAGGCAAGTTTCTGGACGCACTAATAGCAATACTGTTCAAATGATGGTTGCTCCAATCGCAGTTGACGACGATTTCTTGCGTGGAAGATTGCGCAACACTGTTTCGAGTGCTCACCCGATTCAGAATGCAATTTTTGATCCACAGTTTAAATCTGGCGTACTCAGACTTAGATTGATAAATGGCCTAATTGATCCAGACGTTACTTCTGTCGGAGCCCTTGATCCAGATATCAAGCTGGCTAAAGGCAGTGCTCCCGCCATAAACAAGATCCCGTATCTAAATACGAGATACATATGGGTTGAGACTGCGACCGATCCTCACTGGGGATCGCGTTCTAAGGTCTATCTGTGGGACAATGACCGCAAGATTCATCTTGGCGTAGCTGAAGCTGCAGCCAATATGATGCGCGAAGCCGGACTGTTCAACGGCAGGATGCCCATACACATGTTAACGGTTAATGACGATTTCACTCAAGGCAATCACTACGAGACTCAATTCCAGCCAGACCCACACGAGCAAGACTATCTGATGATTCACAAAAAATGGGAAAAGGCCTTGGCTGATGCCAGAGCGAGAGCAGATATTAAGGAAGTGCTCAAGATAATGGAAGAGATGCAGAAGTTCACTCTAAGTCAGTACCAAATTAGGGGTATCGATTATCCTGAGAATCAGATCTTGGCAGTATTCAAGAGGCAGATAGAGCCGAATATCGATTTCTATGATGCCTTGCTTCGAAGAGCAAAAAATTCGGGCATTCTCGTAAAGGGCGTTAGTCAATTCCAAGATGATATCACTTACGATTCGCGTGATGTGGCCATAATCAACTTTGGAACGGGCAATCACTTCGCTCGAACCGTAGAGAAGAGACTCACCGAAGGCTTCATATTCGCTGATAAGCTTCGTACGATGCTTCTCCAGAACAGTTTCTGGATGACTAATCACGAGTTTGTCGAAAGATACGTAAGATCGCCGCTATATAGTAACGAATACTTTGCTTGGGGAACTGTGCAGGCTCCTGGCAATGGATATGAATATGGTTTGGCCTTTAGTTCGACTCCGCCGCGCATGGGAAGCTGGAATGATCCTCTCCTGGGTGCGGTTAGAAACGACAAGCAGAGGGGTGACTACTCTAATATTGCTACCGGTAGAGTCACGCTTAAGATTTACGGTGATAAGCACTTCCTTGCCCAGGTTAATACTGCTGATACCATATACCACATGGGTGGTGCGGGTACTCACACTGACCAATACGGCGAGAATGGTTTCGCCCCTAATAACGCTGGAGTATCGTTCGTCGGTTTACCGGCTTTTGGTCCAGATAAAGGACCCATATTGACGAGGACGATCAGGCTGGATCATCTCAATAAGTATTATGGAGAAGTACGTAAATTCGATTGGGATTCGTTCCTCCCGAATCCAGTATAAGTTATAGTCCCCATTATGGGGACTTTTTGTTTACTCTATTGGGTGGGCTTCTATGGTAGGATTGACTCCGTTTAACAATTTCTGTAGTTTTATAGCGGTTATTTGAAAAAGAGGATTGTATGGAACAGAAACGAGTATTGGGTCTTTTGGGTCTAGCCTCTGTAGCGGGTGCTTATATGTATGGCGCATCGCTCGAAGTAATTATTTTTATTGCGGCGATGGCTTTCTTCCAAAACGTTGCCTATGGTCTACAGTCTCGGGCTAGGATGAGGGACAGCAATCTATATCACATCATCGCGATGTTCCTGGCTAGTGGCGTATTCTTCGCGACCTTCAGATATCTAACAATCAATAATCTGCCACTCGTCCTTCTACCGGCGTATCTTGTTGGCACTTGCTACGGAACTCTTAAGGGTAATAATTTATCTCAATACATTGAGAATAAAATTGGAGCTAAGGTTGGTAGTATCGCCGACAAAGGTTCTAGTCAGCTAGTCAGATTTTGGCCATCTCTAATTTTTCTAGTCTTACTAATTATTGGTCAGTCTCTGGTAGGGGATTACAGCCTGAAGATCGTTTTGATAATTGCGGGACTATCACTAATTGATAGCTTAGGATTCTCAATCACCACCATCACCCGCAACGCAAACAATTATACTATACACTACGTTGCAACTTTCATTCAGGTCTTGGTGAAGTTCATCAGCCTGAAAATATTAGTCGAGCAACAGATGACGTGGTACCTGTTATTGCCACAGATGGGTGGGGGAGCGATCGGCAGTATAGTCGGCGCTGAGATGGCTAAAGGCATCGTAAAGAAGTTTGGTGCTTCGTTTGATGGGCACCTCAATAAGGCGGGAAAAATATATATTGCTCTTCCCGAAATTCTTTTCACGACATTATTCATTCTTCCTCAATTCTATTTCTTTGGATTCGAAACTATCGCCCCAGTAGCGGTACTACTGTTTGCGGCTACTGCCCAAAGCATATCGTTCACTAACGTGAGTCGTGCTAGACAAAGAAAGAATGAAAATTATTTGCTCTGGGCATCTATATTCTCCAACGGTGTGTGGTACCTAACGGCCCACTTGTTGGTGGTAAAAGTTTTGCCGATGTATATGCTTATTCCGTATACGATGGGTACTCTGTACGGTGGGATGATCGGACAGTTTGTTTCCATGCAAATCGAAAGAATGTTCAAAATTAAAACTGAATAAAAAACAACGCCGAGCTAACGCTCGGTTTTTAATTAATGATACTGAGGAAGCTGCATTGATAATTAAGCGATTAAAAAACAAAACTGCCCTAGGGCAGTTTTGTTTTTAGAACATATCGATTTTTAATTTCTTCCCTTTCTCTCTGCTTTGCTCGATGCCTCTCATCAGAATTTCTATGTCTTCAATTTTGTACATTCTATAGTTATTCACAGGGTGCCTATAGGCAGATAACTTGCCGGCCTTGTCCCAGTTGCGAACCGTCAAGGGGCTAACGCCTAATATTTGGGCAACGTCTTTAACTGATAGAAATTTTTTTGGCATCTTTTTTGTTGATTATGTTTTTATAAAAACGAAGTGAAAGATATATAAAGGAGATGATGAATTTTAAGTATCCTTTTAGCAATTGATATTAACCTTCCAATATATAGGCTTATGAAGGTTTATATATATAATTGTACGTTTTGTTGAGGCATTTCGTCAATGTTGATAAGTAATGGCTTATTAACTGACCTTTTTTGAGGCTCGAAATCATATAGAAAAATTATCTGAAAAAGGATATCGGTTATCCACAAAAAAATAATATCGGATGCTATACTTTACCAGTAAAGAACATCCGATATTAAGTGCTTTAAAAATTGAAAACCAAATTGTCTCGGACTGCCCATCCGATACAATATCGGATCAGATATTAGTAATTCAGATCATATCAGAGTTAGTTATAATTGGTTTTCAATAAAAACCGAGCCTCGACTGAGGAGTCGAGGCTCGGGGAATGCTTTCAGCTTTAAGCCCATTTTGCCCGGGGCTTTAGCTGTTTATATTGTAGCATTTTGGCAAAAAAAATCTACTAGAGATATAGGCCAAAATGTACTGAAAAAAATCGTCGAAAATTATGTCAGAATCGACCTCAAAAAATACAAATAAATACATTTCCCTCCAGGAAGCTTCAGATTATTCACCATACTCGCAAGAGTATTTAAGTTTATTAGCGAGGAAGGGGAAAATAAAAGCTAAGAAGATTGGGCGCAATTGGTTTATTACTCGAGAGAATCTTGAGAGTTATTTAAAGAAGCAAAGCGTTTTAATTTCTCTACCGAAAAATATTTTTAATCAGCAGTCACAAGATACTGCCGTTGCACGACTAGCTTCATCAGCCCCGCTAACTCCAGAGGAAGAAGAAGGTCAATCGAGTGGCGCTCGACACGCCGGCCATTCAAAGTTGTTTGAAGAATTCGAAAGATTAAATCCAGGGATTTTCCAATCGCAACAACCGCAGAATGTTAATGCCTCGCTACCACAACAGGCCCCAATATCTAATCAACCTACTTCTCCTCAGCAAAGAACATACACTCAGCCAGTAACTGTTCAAAATATCCAAGCACCAACTCAAGATAGTCACAATATCCAGGATGAGAAAGTCATGTCTAAGCTAGACAAGCTTTCCGATTCTTTAACTAATTTTGCCGACAAGATTGCGGACGTGCTACCAAAAGTTGTAGATGCAGCAAAAAGTGAGCCGCTACCACAAGTACAAACTGAACGCATCATCGAGCGTATTATTGAAAAGTCTGACCTTACCGCAGATCAGAAAGAATTTATTGAGATACAAAAACAGTCGGTCGGATACAAAGTTAAGAAGTTAAATTATTTCTCTAGAAATTCCGTTACCAATCCAAACAAGATGATGGCCGTTATGCTAACAGCTATCGTTGCGATCTTCCTAGCGGTTGGTGGATTTAGCTTCGGCCGAATTGATGAGCTAGCCCTGGCAGTAAAGGAAGCCTTTACTGATTCTGAAACTCTTGGCGGTCATTTTCCTGGAACGCATGCCAACGAGGTATTGTTGTTAGATAAATCCGGTAACGTATCAATCTTTGGTCACATTGAGACTGAGGGTCAACTGAGATCGCGTGCGCCTGAGGGCGTTGCTCCGATTGTAGTTGATTCGATGACCAAGATAGATAATTTGAATGCCGACTACTTAGACGATCTTAGCGCTAAGGATTTTACTCTTGCTTATGTAACGAAAAATGGAAATATAACTTATGAAGATGTTTTCTTAGAAGGGAATGTTGAGATTGGGAAATCATTGACCATAAAGGGGGCGATGAACATGACTGACTCTCTTAATGTATATGGTCAGCTCGGAGTATTCTCAAATGCCGTTTTTGGAAAAGACGTAAAGTTGACTGGCGGCGATTTGATAATTGAAAAGGGAACTATCAAAATCAACAACACCAAGTTAGTTAATAATCTAAACGCCGAGTTGCTTAATGGTATGAGATCATCGGACATGACGCTAGATTTCGTAACTGACAATGGCGCATCTACTACTAATACGATAAGTGTCGGCGGATTAAATGTCTCTGGACCGTTAGCGGTTAGTCAGCTTAATGTTTCTGGCTCGGGATTCTTTGATGGTAGCGTTTGGAGTCGAGCTGGCTCTTTCCAGACGTTAGGCGTTGCACGTAGCGTAAGTTTGGGAGATAAAAACAATAGTGGTAACTCCACTGTTGAAATATATTCCAAGAATTTTTCTGTTGATGCTGGCGGCAACGTTGGTATTGGTGGCAATCTGGTCTTATCCGGAAATATAAATTCAAATTTAATTGCATCTGGATCTTATGACTTGGGCTCGAGCAGTAAGCGTTGGAATACGGTTTATGGTACGACTGGCAACTTTTTAAATCTCACTGCATCGGGTAGTTTAAATTTCGGAGACACTCTATATGTAAACACCGCAAGCAGAAGCGTCGGTATCGGAACATCTCAGCCAGAAACAGATTTTGAAATCGTTGGAGTCACCTCTGCTTCTTATCTACTTATTAATAATACTTTCTCAGTTGGGACTGGTGCGACCTCTTCATTTAATGTAATCGGGCTTGGTACTCCGACTTCTCCTTTGATAAACTCGAGCGATGACTTATATGTCGGAGGCAATTTAGAAGTTGGTGGAGCAATAATTGGAACTTTGACGATGACATCATCGTCTGTCTCTGGAAATTTTGAAGTTTCTGGCATCACCGAGATTGCCGACGGAACTGCCGCAAACCCGAGCTTGACCTTTAATGATGACATGGACACCGGCCTTTTCAGAATCGGTTCCAACATTATGGGTATTACGACTGGTGGAGTTGAGAGATTGAGGTCGAGAGATTAAGGATTACTGACAATGGGGCATCTCTATCTGGAAACTTTGATTTAGCTGGTGACGCTCGTTTGGATAGAGACCTAACCGTTGTCGGCAACACCTTCCTATCGTTGGCGTCTGTTTCTAACACTTTTGAGGCAATTAATCTGAAGACTGACTCGATTGTCTCTTCGACGGGCAATCTTAATATCGGTGCTTTCACTCTTGGAGGCAATGTAACCGGAGCTAACTATAATATAGTTGGCATAAATAAATTCGATGCGACCTCGGCCTCGATATCTACTAATATGGAGATTAGT
>Ga0076239_104_pt1 | contig 21436 bp, 27 predicted proteins | sample RifGroF1_FD_67874 | JGI IMG/M metagenome (GOLD analysis project Ga0076239, IMG submission 67874) | Parcubacteria (Yanofskybacteria) bacterium GW2011_GWF1_44_227
TTTCCATATCTGGAAATCTAAACTTTTTAATACTCTGGTATCTGTTCAATTCAAAGATAAAGAAGATTTGAAAAAGTAGCTAATTTAATGTAGCTTATCCCTATGGTAATAGCTGAATTGAATGAATAATATACGTAATTTCTGCATTATCGCTCATATAGATCATGGAAAATCGACCCTTGCGGATCGATTTTTAGAGCTGACCGGGACCGTCGAGAAAAGAAAGATGCACGAGCAGTATCTAGATACGATGGATCTCGAGAGAGAAAGGGGTATTACCATCAAGCTCCAGCCAGTGCGAATGAATTATAGATATAACAACGAAGATTACATTTTAAATCTTATTGATACGCCCGGGCATGTAGATTTTTCATACGAGGTTTCACGATCTCTTGCGGCCGTGGAGGGAGCAGTTCTTCTAGTTGATGCCACTAAAGGTGTGCAGGCTCAAACATTAGCTAACCTACATTTAGCCCAACAGCAGGGATTAAAAATAATTCCCGTTATAAACAAAATAGATTTACCGAATGAGAAGCTAAGAGCCCTAGTCTTCGATTCCACGTTTGATGCCTATAAGGGCGTGATAGCTTTTATTCGAGTCTTCGCCGGATCGGTTAAAAGGGGTGATAAGGTGATGGCCTATGCTACAAGGGCACACGTTGAAGTTCTGGAGTCTGGCTATTTCTCGCCATCTTTCGTCCCGGGTAAGGAGATACACAATGGTGAGACGGGCTACATAGCCACTGGTCTGAAAGATCCGGGACAGATTAGAGTTGGGGACACGATTACTATACAGGCAGATGATCCCAGTTTTATTCCACTGGCTGGATATAAAGAACCGAGGCCCATGGTGTTCGCTAGTTTTTTCCCAGAATCGAGCGACGATTTTGATCTGCTTAAGGATGCGCTTTCAAAGCTAAAACTTACGGATGCGTCGCTTAACTATGAGCCAGAAGCGTCCGCCGGCTTAGGCAGAGGATTTAGAGTTGGTTTTTTGGGCATGCTTCATGTGGAGATAATATCTGAAAGACTCAGGCGTGAATTCGGTTTGAGTTTAATTATTTCAACGCCGTCTGTAGAGTACGCGGTTAAATTGACAAACGGCGAAGGAATAAGAGTTCGTTCCGCCGCCATGTTGCCAGATTTTTCTAGAATTACTGAGCTGTCCGAGCCGGTGGTTGATCTAGAGATCATTGCTCCAGCAGAATATCTGGGTAGCGTTATGGAGCTTGTGGCTACTTATCGCAACACTTACAAGGCTACTGATTACATAGGAAGAGAGACGGCCTTAATTAAATACCGCATGCCTTTGGCCGAGATTATTACTGATTTTTATGACAAGCTAAAAAGCGTTTCTTCCGGTTACGCATCTATGAGTTACGAGCCAAGTGGGATGGAGGAAGGTCGCTATCTGGTGGCCAAACTAAAGACGGTTGTCCCGCCTCAGTGGTTCCAAGTAACGATACAGGCGGCTATTGGGAGTAAAATAATCGCCCGTGAAGATATTAGAGCTCGCAGGAAGGACGTAACCGGTTACTTGTATGGCGGAGACATAACTAGAAAGATGAAACTGCTCGAGAAGCAGAAGAAAGGCAAGAAAAAGATGAAGGAAAGTGGCAAAGTAAATTTACCCCAAGAAGTATTCTTGAAGATGCTAAAAAGATAAGTGCGCAAAAGGCCCCCGAAGGGGGCCTTTTGGTGAAAAACTAAAAAACTAGTAAAATGCTGGTAGGATCAAGAAGAAGACCATCGATATGGCGACCAAAAGGGAGACGATCGTCCAGACTACTTGAATTGATTTTTTACTCATCATTGTAATATAAATTTATTATATACTGCCGCTTTTGGCAAGCCGATATGATCCAGAAAGTTTTTAAATCTAAATATTTTACAGTAGTAGTCGTGCTTTTGTTATTCTGGGCGGCGTATTTGATCATCGGTGCGAGTATGCGACGATCAGATGTCGAGGATAAGATAGTCGACCTAGAGAACAAAGCCAGCGAGATTGAGAAGAGCAACAAATATTTAGAAAGAATCATGACTTATATAAAAACGCCAGCTTTCCTTGAAAGAGAGGCTAGGATTAAGTTAAACTATAAGTCAGCCGATGAGAACGTAGCTTTTATATATATGAACAATGAGAGCAAGGATCGAGTGGATGATGTCCAGTCGATAGCGGCCATGTCCAATCCGCAGAGGTGGTGGAATTGGTTGATGGGCAGATAATATCGCGGGTGTAGTACAGTGGTAGTACGCTTGCTTCCCAAGCAAAGAACGGGAGTTCGATTCTCCTCACCCGCTCAAAATTGATAAGTCAATTTTGGGCTTGAAGAATCGAACGCCGGAGCGATGTTGCGCCAGTAGGCGCAACCGTGAGGCGGTGGCCAGCCCGAGACGTGCGACGGCGCGGCGAGAGGCGAGGCCGATTCTCCTCACCCGCTCAAAATTGATAAGTCAATTTTTGAGGTATAATGATATATGATCAAACACACAACTATAACTATTGAATCGAAGTCGGAACCGGAATTTATTGACATAAGCGACCAGGTCTCTGATTTTGTTAAAGAATCTGGGGTTAACCATGGCTTGATTAATGTCCAGAGTATGCACACTTCGGCGGCGCTATTAGTAAACGAAAACGAACCACTGTTACTCAAGGACTTGGCCACGCATTTTGACAAGTTATCGCCGAAGACTATTGAGTACAATCACGACAATATGACCGTAAGGACTGTAAACGTGTGCGAGGGTGAGTGTGCCAATGGTTATGCCCATTGCCGCGCGGCCCATTTAATGAGTAACGTGACTATGAATATAATTGATGGTAAGCTCCAACTTGGCCAATGGCAAAGGATACTATTCGCAGAGTTAGACAGGCCAAGAACGAGAACGATCCAGTTAATGATAGTAGGCGAGTAGATAGGCTTTCGCCACCTTAGCTCAGCTGGTAGAGCAACACTTTCGTAAAGTGGAGGTCCCCGGTTCGATTCCGGGAGGTGGCTCCAAAAAATAGTGAAACTTATATTGCCAATACCACGCTACTGTGGTATTGTGCGTTATCTGTCCCTTGGAGGTACAATCGTGACACGATCTAGCCAGGGTATATACATGGTCCAGTTTCTTAAGTCATTTCTGGTGTGGGATATTGTCAGGCGTGATGCCGTGGATATTCCTGCTATATTTGCAGGTTGGTATTTGCTACTAAAGTTGGTAGGAGGCTCAATCAGCTCTTTTAGTATTTTATTCTTTGTTTTTGTAGCTATTCCGTTCATCCATTTCGTTAATTTCAATATTCGCCATGTCTCTGCTGACGATATAGATACAGGGCCCGACAAGTAGTCGGGCTTTTATATTGACGACTTCCATATCTTAATGTATGATCTTGGCAACGTTCTTTTACTTGGAGGTGAACGGTGGAAGCTTCAAAGAAGGACAATGTATTTCCAATATACCTCGTTACATCGAAAAGTCAGCACAAGCTGGCCATGACCTTCGTCAGGTTTCAGGAGCATTTCGAGTCTCCTGAATTCGCTGGTAAAGTATTTACTCTTGAGGAGTTTGCCGATTGGTACGCCAGTCAGCACGATGATTTTTTTAGCTATTCTGATGATTGGGGTGGATTTAATGTCCCGTCGTGGGTGGTAGACAAGTTTCGTGCGGGCTTATTCGATCCACTTAGCCAGAAGGAAAAACATTTTCTCGATTTAACGAATGTAACTGGTCGGGCATACTTTATTGGCATGAGTACCGCAAAGGGCATAAAGATTGGAACGCTAAGACATGAAGTTGTTCATGGTTTGCAGTATGTTGGTCCGCGTGATTTCAACAATGTCGTAAACGGCTATGTTGTGTCATCTTGGAAGGATTCAGTTTTCTCGAAAGATTGGGAAAAGCTATTCAAGAAGCTAAGGGCCATGGGTTACGATAATAATGTGTTGGTTGACGAGGCCATAGCCTATTTGACCACCGGTTTGGCCGGAGAACTCAATGGTCTTAGTATTAAATTTGTAAAGATTACGCGCGATAAATTGCGGGCACACTTCAAGGAGCATTTTGGTTTCTCGATTCATCGAGCAGATGCGGTGGATATATTAAACAGAATTCATATCATCAATTTGGATAGTGCGGCGTAGCGGCCCCGAAGGGGCCGCTTTTTTGTTGAAAAAATAGTCGGAAAAGCATAAGATTAGTCACGATGGAATATGAGAAGAATAGGGCCATTCTAAACATATATGCTGGCGCTGGCGGTGTTGATGCTCAGGACTGGGCTTCAATGCTTTTGAGAATGTATCAGCGCTATGCCCAGAAGAAAGACTGGAAGTTTGTTTTGTTGTCAGAATCTTTTGGCGAGCAAAAAGGCATTAAGTCGGTCTCGTTTGAGATAACAGGTGAAGATGTATATGAAATTTTAAAAAACGAGAATGGTGTTCATCGTCTGGTACGCATCTCGCCCTTCTCGGCGAAGAACTTAAGGCACACTTCGTTTGCATTGGTGGAAGCATTGCCTGAGATAATAGCTCACAACATTAAGATTGATCAAAAAGATTTACGAATAGATACCTACAGATCATCTGGCCCGGGCGGGCAGAATGTAAATAAGCTAGAGACGGCAGTCAGGGTAACCCATACTCCGACTGGCATCTCAGTAGCAGTCCAATCGGAGAGATCGCAAGCTCAAAATAAAGAGAAGGCAATTCAGGTGTTATATTCTAAGCTATCAAAAAAAGTTGAAGAGAAAAATGCCAAAGAGATATCTGATCTAAGGGCCGAGCCCGGATCAATTGAATGGGGAAGTCAGATTAGATCGTATGTCCTTCATCCGTATCAAATGGTCAAAGACCATAGGACAGGCGTAAAGATTTCTCAGCCAGACAAGGTTCTTGATGGTGACCTTGATAAGTTGATTGAAGCCAAGGCAAAATTGGGGCATAATGATATGGAATGATAAAGATCCACCATACATCTTTTATATATGATGACGAATTTGAGGCCTTACGTGATATAAATCTGGAGATAAAGCATGGCGAATTCGTCTCTCTAGTCGGACCATCAGGTTCTGGAAAATCAACTCTACTAAAACTATTAACTCGCGAAGTACTGCCCACGGATGGAGAAATCCTAATTGATGGGATTGATCTAGGCGAGCTTTCGGCTAGAGACATACCGCATCTTAGGAGGAAGATAGGCACCGTCTATCAGGATTTTAAATTACTATCAGCCAAGAATGCATTTGAGAACGTTGCCTTCGCCATGGAAGTATGTGGCGCCGATAAAGAGGATGTTGATCGTGACGTGCCTAAGCTTTTAAATATTGTTGGCTTGTCTGATAAGGCTAATAATTTTCCTCATCAAATGTCTGGCGGAGAGAGACAAAGGTTGGCCATAGCTCGAGCATTAATTCATCGTCCGAGAATAATCTTGGCCGACGAGCCGACCGGTAACTTGGATCAGGTGAATACGTATGATGTGGTAAAGCTACTCTTGAAGATCAACGAGCTTGGCACAACTATAATTCTAGCTACTCACAATCGAGATGTGGTAAATGCTATCGGCCGAAGGGTCATAAGCATGGAGAATGGTAGAATTGTTCGTGATCAAATTGAGCAGGGCAAATACATAATTTAAATTATTTATCATGCATTATCATCTCAAAGAGACATTAAAGAGAATATTCAATACTGGCTGGTTAAATTTCGTTAGAAATAGTTATGTGAGCTTTGGCACTACTGGCGTCATGACTTTGGTGTTATTGTTGTTCGCCGGTCTTATGAGTCTTAACTTTTTATCAACAAAAGTCGTAGAAGGCCTGCAAGACAAAGTAGACGTAAGCGCTTATTTCAAGTCTTCGGCTAGTGAAGAAGAGGTGGCTAGCGTAAAGATTGATTTAGAGAAAAATCAGCTGGTTAAGAATGTCCTTTATATATCTAAGGATCAGGCATTAGCTGATTTCAAAAAAAGGCATGCTGGCGATCCGCTGATCCAAGAATCATTGGCAGAATTAGACGAGAATCCTCTGCAGGCGTCTTTAAATATAAAAGCTAATAATCCCGATACTTATGCGGAGATAGTTAAATTCTTAGAAGCTAATAAATTCAGAAGTCTTATCGACAAGATCAATTACTACGAGAATGAAGCGGTTATTAAGCGTGTTGAAGGAATCTCTGGAGGCATAAAAACTTGGGGTCTCATCGCGACTCTACTCTTGGCCCTGATCGCCATTTTGGTAACTTTCAATACTATTCGGTTAACGATATTTAATCAGAAGCAGGAGATTGAAATTATGAGATTGGTTGGTGGCTCAAATTGGCATGTGAAGGCGCCATACTTAGTGGAGGGGGCTATCTACGGAGTTTTTGCGGCAGTAATAGCCGGTGCATTGTTCTATCCGATCGCGTACTTCCTTTCGCCGAAAATAAGTATTTTAATTCCGGGCGTAAGTCTGATCGGATATTTTGGATCTAACTTCTTTAGTTTTATCTTCCTCCTCTTATTGGTGGGGGTTCTAATCGGCGTAGCTTCTAGCTATATCGCGATTAGAAAGTTCTTGAAGGTTTAGGATTTAATAGTGATTTAAGTGAGCCTCCCGCCCACGGCTCCGGCAATCGCCGGATGCCGAATGGGCGGGAGCTTTGACATTCCCGTTGTTGTAGGTATAATAGGCGAAGATTCTGGGGGAGCATACTACATGTCGAAGAACCTTGAAATCGAGAGGCGTTTTATTGTCAACGATATATCGGACATTCCCGTTAATACTGATTTGCCAACCAAGGCCAGGCTTATCCAAGGCTACTTGCCTGGAAGTTCTTTCGATGGATTGCAAGCTCGTGTTAGATATCAACTTGCGCGACAGTCTAATGGTCAGCTGGCCGTGACCTTTTCATTGAACATGAAGTCTGGCTACGGCCTGACACGAACCGAGATAGAGATTGGCCTAGCTGTCCAACAATTCAACCACTTATTTCGACTATGCGATCGCTACGTCGAGAAAATGCGTTGGAAGTTGGGGGCATATTATCAGGGTGGCGACGGGGGCTTACTGCCAGTAGTGATTGAAATCAACGAATTCGCTGGGCGTCACGATGGACTGATCCTTGCCGAGATCGAATTTGACTTTGAAGAAGCCGCCAATAGTTTTTCTCCGCCGGTATGGCTCGGTCGTGAAGTGACCGATGATCCAGCGTACAGCGGATTTGCTCTGGCTCGTCGATAATTCGAAAGTTCTTTGAGACGTTGAATAAACGTCTTTTTTGTTGTAAGTTGTGGCTAGTTCTCGGCGTTGGGAGGATAGCTATGCCAGAGAGTAGGTCATTTCCAGAATCTCTTAATCGTGAATTTCTAGAAGATTTGGATGGCCTGGTTGGCAGCATGGTAATGATTAAATTCAGTCTGGCCCTGAGTCGCGATTCAAGAGATAGTGGCGACTTCGAGAAGGAGCTAAGACGCGCTCGGAAGTTCTTAATAATTATTACGCCTAGAGACGTCTTCCATGTGAGCAGAAAGACTCAAGGCCTATCGACTAAGACACAAAGCTTGTCTAGCTACCGTTAATAAGGCTATAAGAGGGGCGTCTGTGTCGCCTCAGGAAGTCGAGGAAGCCGAAAAATTCTTTGATGACGTAAGAGAGATTTTTGATGGTATTCATCTTCTTCAAGCGCAAAGAGCCGCGGAGGATGAGTAATTAAGGTATATTTAGCCGCGTGAAGCGCGGCTTTTAATTTGAAATTTTTAATGCTAGAATTGGGCCAGCTATTTGAGGAGTGTAACCATGTGGACTGAACCAGTAACTATCATGGTGCCATCTAGGATGTGGGAACTGCGAAAAAGGACCAAGAAAAGATTCGAGCAACTTGAGAAGATGGTGAAAACCAGTAAGCGGGTCAATTGGTTCGATCTGGACAAATTTTTTATGGATACTCGTAGAGATTGGAATATCCAGTGGCAAGGAGTTGATCAACATACTGGTGGCGAAGAGTTCGTCGAAAGGTGGTGGCACGACTATTTTGTCCCAAGGTTCGATGCTCTTAAGAAAGCTAAGGTAGCCCAGGACAGACGGATGAGGAGGCACGCTAAGAAATAATAAGGCCATTAGGCCTTTTTATCTTGAAAAAAGTTGGGTTTTGTTGTAAAGTATGGACATTGCGGGATCGTCTAATGGTAGGACACATCCCTCTGGAGGATGGTATCTTGGTTCGAATCCAGGTCCCGCAGCCACTATTGAAAGTATCGAGGTAGACCGAGGAGGGGAAGTATCTATATCTACAATAAAAAGCCCCGCGTTAGCGGGGCTGTGTCTTCGAAAATCAGATGTTTACAATCTTTCTTGCCCGGACCTGGGCCAGGTAGCCATCTAGATCTTCGATCAGATTGCGCTTGGCAATGCCTTGGACAATCTGACCGACGTTGGGCGGTAGGAGTAGTCGTGACGAGCACTCTAGTAGTCCGACCATTGTCATGAAGTCGATAGCTGACTGAGAAGCGCTCGGGATGAAGTCATCTATGGCGCTATTCAAGGCATTGCTATCAACTATTTTGCCAGAGGCAAAGCGGAAGGCCGCGAGGATAATGGCCTCGACATCGGCGCCAGACAGACCATCTGTCTTCTTGGCGAATGTCGCGAAGTTCTTGATATCAGTCGGGATATTGTATCTCTTGAACATAACTCGGAAGATATCAGGCAGTTCGTCCATCGACGGCATCGGGATCAGGATTCTCTGGTCACCACGGCCGCTGCGCTTGAGGGCTGGATCGATACGATCCGGTCTGTTGGTGCAGGAGATGACGACGACTTTACCACGAATTCTTGGATCGGAGAGGAACTCCATCCACATTTTCATCAGACGCTCGGCAACTCCAGAGTCACCCTTGGGTGCGTCGCGCTGTGCGTCGGCTAGATCGGCTTCGTCGTTCATGACGACAACCGGCGCCAGAGACCGCAAGGCGTAGATGAATTTCTGCATTCGGGCTTCGGATTCTCCGACCCACATCGAACGAATATTCTTCGTCTTGATGAAGTTGAAGGCGGCTTCTTTAGCCAGGGCTTCAACCAGGGCGGTTTTGCCGGTTCCCGGCGGGCCCATGAAATATATGCCCATTGGCACTAGTCGGTATTCTCCGTTTTTGATGGCATCGAGAACCGATTGGAGATATTTTTTGATATACGTGAGACCACCTATGTCCTCGAAGCCACGTTGGGCGTCCACGACTTCCATGAGCTCGCCATATTCGCTATTGAGAATATTTCTTTTTCTATTTTTTACGAAATTGAGATCGAGCGTTTGCCCGGTTTTCAGTGCCTGCAAAAAGATTTCAGAAATTTGTCTAAAGCTCATGCCTTGTGCGGCATGGGCAAAGACCGATACTTCGAAATCTGACGGCAAGGTAATGACTGGTCCAAGGCTTTCGACCTCGACGCGCTTCTCATTAACTTCGGCTGCGATCTTCTTGTCGACACTTGTGTCGGCTTTTTTGGACTGCTTATCCAATTGCGCGATTTCTCCTTCTAGGACCTGCTTCTGTCTTGACCGATAGGTCGTATTGGAGATAAAGTCAATCCTTTCGTCTTTGTCAGGCTTAGGTATGAATACCTGATTCGCAGCTGAGCCGTTATTTCTTAGTTCCGAGGAAACTTTTGTGATTTCGTCGGTGAGAAGAATGATGAGGTTATTCTTAGACCTCAGTCTTTCGCTCTGGCTCCAATTACGCAGTGTCTGGATAGTTACTCTTTCGTTGGCCGGTAACATCGCATTGGCGCCAGGGTTGGGGGCAATGAAATGTGCCGATTTGATAACGACGGCCATGTTCTCGGATTTGTACATTACCTTTTCGATAAGTGGTAGACAAGAATTTGGATCTTGTGGCAGTCCACGTTTGGCGGCTAGGTCTGCCTTGGCGGCGGCGATAGGATCGGCGCCAGTCGCGGCATCTGTTTCAAGGCCAGCCAGTTTCTTGAATTCCTTTTCCATGGCCGATGTTAGAAATCTCATTCCCGAAGCAACGTCGTAGAAGATGACAATCTGGCGAGTATCGAAGACCTGCCGCAAGAACTCCCTAAAAGGGATGTATGCGGTATCGGGTTCGATCTCGCACTTTGGGTTAAGAACTAGTCCATCGGTATCACCGTGGAAGATAAAGAAGTGTGCCATGCCTGATTTTAAGGGAAGAATAAAGTCCTTCTCCAGCCATTCGGGCATTTTGTATTCGATTACGTTGGTTAGTGTTTCTTCCTTGGGAGTTTTCATGATCCTACCTCTGCTTTAGGAAGTCGTGATGTTCAACGCCGGTGGCGATTGGTTGGCCAGATTCGTGCTCTTCCGAAAATCGGATTTTGATACCGAATTTCTGAGCAAGCAACATAAGCTTGGCCCGTTCTTCCTTCAATACGGATTTTGATTCGAAATGTTCGAAAGTTAGAACACCATTGCCATTGCTACCGACAGCCACGCTCAGATATCTGTGAACGTCGGCACTTTCATTTTTCTCGCCTTCAACGATAGTCGTCTTCTTACCGCCGATAACTTTGTTGCTAGTCATCGTGGTGTAATCTAGAAGCTGGGCGATGATGGCAAGGACCTCGATTTGGAAGCGCTCGCCGACGTTTTTGGCAGCAGTTTCAAGTTGCTGCTTTTCTTTTGGTGTCATGAATTGAGCCTTGATAGCCAACTCGCCATTAGAAATCTGGAACTTGGCGTTGCCGGTATAGCCGATAGCGCGAAGAGTACGATTCAGGGCCTCTTCAAAAAGGGGATTGATATCTAGTCCAGTAAGCCAATCAATGAATACAGTATCTTCGACGCCCATATTGTCCAATAGGGTCTTGTCGATTTTCGGAGCTTTGACCTTCTCCTTGAATTCTTGTGGCAACTTTGGCGCCACGCGGATTCTCGTAATGTTCTTGTACCCGATGTTGCAAGGCATGGGGTCTCCTCTCGGTTGTAAACGTGCGAATGAGTCGTCATTGTTTTATCACATAAATCGCGACTTGGCAAGACTAAAAAACGCTCCGTTTGGAGCGTATATCTTATTAGATCTTCAGGGTACTTGGCTTCTTTTTCGACGAAGATGTCTCGTTGGGAAGTTCTTTGACCCTGGCAGTACTTTTTGCCTTAGATCTCGTGGGTTTGCGATTTCGTACCCATTCATCAAGATCCTTGAGTGCAGTCCCGATTTGCTTGATTCTCTTCTCGCTTTGCGGCTTATACTCGACACCTTCGGCGAGATCGAGTGGTCTCGTTCGCATGTCTTCGAGATACTGCTCTAGCGTCCGGGCTCCGGATACTAAGGCATATACGCCCAGTGTGAGGTCGCCGATTGCCAGATCCTCTGGCAGAATGATAATCCTCTCACTGCCAAGGACCTCAGTCCATTGGCCGACGATACTTGTATTGTTCCAGCCTTCGCGGGTGGTGGCACCGGTATATCGACGATGAATAAGAAAAACATTTCCTTTGAATTTCTCAATGAGATCAGTGAAGACCTCTCTTGCACTGATATTCTTATGCTCGCCACCGAAGTGATCTCTTAGGTCGCTGGCATAGAGGTCAGGCACAAATGCTTCGTCGCCTGTAATTAGGTATATGGGCTTTACGGCCTTGGGCATTTTGACGAGATAGGCGTAGTAGTACGCGGTTAACGCATAGGATTCACTGCCTTGACCACCGCCATTGCCTTCGAAGTGGATTCGCTTGAACCACCTGTCCAAATTGCGGAGTGCCGCGAAGTCGGCCATCTGAAGAGGCGAGACATCGGATCGAATGTCTCCCGTAGCTGCCACACTCATCATCGGATCAGGCAGATATTTTCGGGCTACAATCTGGCCGACGATGCCGGGCCATTTGTCCCAGATAATCTTCGGCAAAATGCCCATTGAACCAGTCTCATCGAAATCATAGACGAGTGGATTCCCCGCATTACAAACGAGGCGTCGATTCATTGGCGATAATGCCGGATCCATATACGATTGTTGCAAGGCTGTCTCTGCGACGCTAGTTACGCCATTACTACCTCGATACACGTTGCTGGTAACATCTCGATCGTAGTATGAACCGCCTCCACCCATGTGAGTCTCCTTGTTAATGATCCGGATAATATATACCAATCATTTGAAGATCGGTCAAGGACAATAAAAAAGACCGCTGTTAAGCGGTCAGATCTTGAGGGATGTCTTTGGATTGCCCTTCTTGCTCTTGCTTGTGGGTGTATCTTTCGCACTGACCTTCGTGGCGTTGATGCCGGCCAGCTTTCGGAAGGCAGCTTTGGCAATGCCTAGATATTCGGCTTCGAAATCCTTGCCGCGGAGATTCTCGGTGGCTTTCTCGGCATCGATCTTGCCTTCGCAGACGCCGACGAGCGTGCCGATCAATTCACAGACCTGTTCGGTCTTATCCATGCCGACGACGAATTCATTGCCGAGCAATTCGCGCCATCGTTTCCAGACTCGAGGGTCTCGGGCATTATCTGTCAGTCTCGGGATGATATAGAACACCTGGTATTTTTCTTGGGCTTCTTTGACAATCTGCTCGACTGGGATATCTGTCTCGAATGGGGCCTTGCCCATCAAGGCTGCGATCTCGTCGACGCTGACCGGTTCGTGAGGAAGCTCGTCGCCGATCAAGAACAGGTAGCCCTTCTTACCTCGTTTTTCGAAGGTGTCGATGGAAGTGTGCCGGGCCATGAAGTAGATGGCGTTCGGGTATGATTCGCCTCCATTGCCACCGCCTAGACCTTCGAGATACACTCTTTGGAAGAAATCCATCAATTCCTCGGCGCCAGGTTCGAATTCACCGATCTGGAGAGGCACCTTATCGCACTTCGAATCTCCGACCGCACCGAATAGGATGTGCACATTCGGGAGATAGTCCTTCTTGAGGAAGTACCCCATCAAATCCTTGAGACGAACTTCGAGTTCAACTGGCACGGTTCCCATAGAACCAGTGACGTCGAAAATGACAGCCAGAGCATTTGATTGCGGGTGAGTAGCACTATCTCGACTCTCCCTGATCTTTTTCTTGTCGATAGCAAGATTGGGATGGCACTTGATATCGCTGGTCTTTGTTGCCTTTCGCATATCCGCCGTATAGGCAAAGGTATCTTTGCCAGAACTCTTGATAGCCTGTTTTCTTGCAGTCAAATCCTCGTCACGATAGGTAGATCCGCCCATGAGCCTGTTCCTTTCATGTAAAAGTCCGCTGTCCCTAACCAGAAAGAGCATATTAGACAAATGCCGTGCTGTCAACGATTGACGTTGGTTCGGAAATAATGTAGGATAATGACAACATTTTGGTCCCTTTACAAGTAAGAGACGGAGGAAATCATGGCGAGTTTGACCGGAGTCAAGCTGGCAATATGCCAGATGCCAGTCGTGGTCGGAAGGCCTGACCTAAACGTTCGGTATATGCGTCAGGAGATTTCTGACGCGAAAGATAAGGGCGTAGACATTATTATCTTCCCGGAACTTTCGGTAACTGGGTATATTATCGGCGATATGTTTGAGCGTGAAGAATTCATTCTCGATGCATACAAGTCGTGTGATGCTATGTTGCGTGAAGTAACGAAAGACGGCATTACGGCGATTGTCGGTGTGCCCGTCTATGACAACGGTCTTCGTGGCGAAGACGGACGTCGAAGATTATACAATGCAGCTGTTGTATATAGCGACGGTAAGTATATTGGTAAGGCCATCAAAACGTTGCAGCCAAACTATCGAATGTTCGACGATGATCGTCATTTCTATTCAGAGCGAAAATTGGCACAGGAGAACGGCCTAGATCTGAATATGATCAATAACGTATTTGCCATAAAGTTAAGAGACAGTCGGATAATACGTCCCGGTGTAATGCTTTGCGAAGATGGATGGCCTGATGACTATTATATTGATCCGAGCGAGGCGCTCATGAATAATGGTGCCGAATTAATTATCAATATATCGGCGTCACCATGGGGTTGGCAGAAGAATCGTAAACGCCACAGCGTCGTCAAGGAGCTCTTGACCAAACGTAAGGTGTCGATGGTATATGTAAATAACACCGGCTTGCAGAACAATGGCAAGAATTTGATCGTGTTTGATGGCAGCTCAACAGTATACAACGCGAACGGAGAAGTTGTTTACGAAGTTGCTCCCTATGCCGTTGGTAATCACTATTTCGAATTTACGGAAAAACTTCCCGTTGTTATTCAAAACAAACAAGATGATTCGCGGGAGCTATATCTGGCGGTACATAACGCCATCAAGGAATTCTGTTCATCATTCAAGAAGATTATCATTGGCGTCAGTGGTGGTATTGATTCAGCTGTCGCCGCTGCGGCATATGTCGATGCGCTGGGCAAAGATAAGGTCCTCGGAGTCTTTATGCCTTTTAGTAAATATAGTTCTACCGAGAGCGAAGTAAGGGCTCGTGCTATAGCTGAAAGTCTCGGTATTGAATTCCGAGTCGTGAGCATCGATGCAATCGTTGATTCGATTGCGGGATTACTTTCTACACAAGAGGGAACTCTTGAGTATGAGAATATACAGGCTCGGGCTCGTATGGAAGTCCTAGCAGCCATTGCTCAGAGAGAGGGTGGCGTGTTCGTCTGCAATACAAACAAAGTCGAAGCCGCATTTGGCTACGGCACGATGTATGGCGATATCGCTGGTGCTCTCGCGTTGTTGGCCGATATGGTGAAGCGCGAAGTCTATCAGTTGGGTAATTACTACAATGAGCAGGTTTTTGGTAGGCAAGTAATTCCTGCCGATTGTTTCAACATTGCGCCCACGGCCGAGTTGGGCCTGAATCAGAAAGACCCCTTCGATTATGGGAATCTGCTTCGCCGAGGTTATCACGACGAGATGGTTAGGGCATTCACTGAATTCAGACTTGGTCCGGAATGGTTCATTGAAGCCTATATGTCGAAGCAACTTGAGATAGAGTTGAAGCTTGAAGCTGGGACGATCGATCGATTGTTTCCTTCAGCTGGCAAGTTCGTCGCTGATCTCGAAAAACACTGGGCTTTGTATCGACGAGCATTCTTCAAGACAAATCAAATGCCGCCGATTCTCATCGTGAGCAAGCGCGCATTCGGTTATGATCTGCGAAGGTCAATGGTGACGCCCCACTTTACTGGAAGGTATCGACGATTAAAGGCATTCGTATTGCCTAAAGAGCCCAGACGAATTGCGATCTATGGTGGAAGTTTCAATCCGCCCGGATTGAATCATCTCCAGGTCGTACAAAGTGCTCTTAAATCATTCGACACAGTTATCGTTGTGCCGTGTGGTCCCAGAGGGGATAAGGATTCTATCAATACGGTAACCTTCGTGGACCGCAAGAATATGATCGAGATGGCTTTTGGCGATGTACCTGGCGTAGAGATTGATTGGCGAGATTTGAAGTCGGGCGACTTCACTCCAACCTATCAATTGCAGGAGATCTACAAAGCAGAATTCCCCGACGACGAAATATGGTTCGTGGTCGGGAGTGATATAGTTTTGAAGGGTTCAGATGGCCTATCGCTTATTCAGCGAATGTGGCGTCAGGGTAAGAGAATCTGGCAAGAGTTAAACTGGGCAGTGATTGCTCGAAGCAACGTGGCTATTCCAGCCGACAACATGCCGCCGAATTTTCTACTGCTTGCGGCGAGTGACATCTTTGGATCATCGAGTACCATTAGACAGATGGTAGCTGATGGCAAAGATATCGGTGATTTCGTCGATGACGAAGTTGGTGAATATATTGCCAAGAAGGGATTGTACAGATAGTTAGCCCCGCAAAAGCGGGGCTATTTAATTGGCTTGACAAAGCGACAAATTATTAGTATTAATATGCCAGTTGGTCTTTGAAAACGGGAGGTCTTCGTGCTCATTGGTACGCTTCCGACGTTGGTTAGCCCATCAACATTGATTGTGGCCGAGAACATGATTGCTCATCCGGCTATCGCCGCAGTTCGTTACAATACTGGTGGCGACAGTCCGCTGGCGCCATTGCAGATATTATCGATGGTAAAGAAAATGACGGACAAATATGGAAAGACGCTATACGTCGATCTTGAGGGCCGACAGCTTAGAATTGCTCGCTGGACTCCATTTGAATCGGGCATGGTGGTGCTCAACCGAGATTTTTCGGTGAAACCACCGGCTAGGATATTCATTCGTAATGCCGGCTGGTTCGATCTTGTTGCGGCCAAACCAAAAGAAAGAAAGGTATATGTTGAGAATGGTCCAGCTTTACGCCAGTACTATTTTGGCGAGAGCCAGAGCACTCACATTGTTGGTGGCGATTTCGAAGTCCAGGGATATTTGGGCGGTTTAGACTTTGAATATATCGAAGCTGCTAAGCAATCAGGTATAACGAACTTTATGCTTTCGTTCGTCGAAGATGAAAGTGATTTGGATGATTTCTATGTGCACTTCCCAAGACGAAAACGAAGCAAGATGTCGGTTGTTCTCAAAATCGAGTCCCAAAAGGGATTGGCATTTATTCGGAGCCGGCATTGGCGCATCAATGAGCGACTCATGGCAGCGCGAGACGATCTGTTTATCAGCTTTGGCGAGAATCCCGTCGGAATCTACGAAGGGCTGAAGCAGATCATCAAAGTTGATCCAAGCGCTATTGTGGCCTCACGTATTTTGCACGGCTTCCAATCGACCGGTATCGTTACGATGGGTGATATTGCAGACATCATATTGATGTCGCGAATCGGTTATCGGAATTTTATGTTTTCCGATGGTATTGCCAAGAAATTTCCCGAAGCTATTAAGCTCTGGGAAGAGATTAAGCCATCGATGGAAGTATAGTCATGAAACGAGCTTTTGTTGTTGGTGGTCTTGTCTTTGGAGACGAGGGTAAGGGTACGACCGTAGACTACTTGGTTCGACAATATGACGCCAGCGTTGTAATCCGCTATAACGGTGGATCGCAGGCCGGACATAATGTTGTTACGCCAGATGGTATCCATCATTGCTTCGCTCAGTTTGGTTCTGGCACGTTGGTGCCGGGCGTCTGGACATATCTCAGTCGGTTCATGTTTATTGACCCAATGAGACTCATGTCCGAATACGATGTGTTAGCTGGGAAAGGTTTTGGCGACGCATTAGATCGCTTGATCATTAGCGGTAGCTGTCCGATTATTACGCCGTATCATAAGTTAGCAGGACAGATCCAGGAATTGATAAACGGCGATGGCAGGCTTGGCAGTTGTGGGATGGGTGTCGGCGACGCCATGAAGGCTTTCGCCAACGATCCCGTGGATTGTCTGACGATGAGCGACCTATCAGATCCCTGGGTGCTAGAGAGAAAGCTTAGAATTCTTCAAGCGAAGAAAAAGAGCTTCGTCGAGATGGTCGCCAAGTTTAGTACCGATAAGGCAGTCACCGATAGAATCGCCGAAATTAATTCGGATAAACTGTTTGAGCGATGCTTAAAATCGTATTCCGCTTTTTCAGTGATTATTCCGAACATCGACGATGGCCGATATCTAAGCGAATTACTTTCTAGGTCGGGTAATATAGTTTTCGAGGGTGCACAAGGTGCCTTGCTTGATCGTGAGTTAGGCTTCCAGCCGTATATAACCAGATCCAACTGTTCATTTGCAAACGCAGATGAATTGCTGACTGGTTACGATGGTCGTATTGTGAAGCTTGGTATCACAAGGGCTTTCGCTACGAGACATGGTAATGGCCCATTTGTTAGCGAGGCTGCTCTGCCTTCTAGCGTGCTAGTCGGCGAACATAACGTTCAGAACGAGTGGCAAGGTCATTTCCGGGTTGGTTGGCTAGATCTCGTTGCGCTTAGACGAGGCTTCGATATTTTGGGCAAGCTGGACGGTGTGGTGGTTACCAATCTCGACCGTGTCAGCGAGCTGGATGAGTTGCGAGTATGTATTGCCTACAATACTGCAGAAGGCCTGACAAAAGACAGGATAATCGGTAGCGGACGTCTGATGACCGATGGGTTATTCACTAGTACCCCCGTATATAGGCTCTTCCGTCGAGAGGGCGTCTTTGAAGAGTATATGAAGTATCTGGAGAAGTATATTCCAGTCCCGATAGTTGTAACTTCTCGTGGTCCTACTGCCCGAGACAAGGAATCCATCCTTAATATATAGCCCTAATCGGGCTATTTTTATTAACTATTAGAGATAACGGGAGAGGTTACTGATAAATATTCAAAGTAGTATAATTACGTAAATTGAGATTAGTTTGGTGATGGGTTATATTAGAAGAAGATCTGGGATGTAGTAATCGTCACGATTCCTATCGATCCAGGTTTTGACAGCCTCTACGGTCCGCAGCAAGCGCTCCCTCATTAAGACGACTAAGGGGAGCATAAGGTAAAGGAGCGCACAGTGCCCTGAACGAAGTGAAGGGGTATAAGCGATTTAGATGTTGAGGCAGGTTCGGTATTCAAAGAGCGTTGAAATAATAGTTCAAATATGAAAACTGCAATTCTTATTCACGGTATGCCTTCAAAAGAGGAGTACCTTGATGTAAACACCCCAGTCGCTTCAAATAATCAGTGGTTCCCGTGGCTACAAAAACAACTTTCGATAATAGGCGTGGCGGCACAAACACCAGAAATGCCTGAGCCTTTTAGGCCAGATTACGAGAAATGGAAAAAAGTATTTGAGCAATTTATTATAGATGAACAAACTATTTTAATTGGTCATAGTTGTGGCGGCGGCTTTTTAGTTAGATGGCTAAGCGAGAATAATGTGAAAGTTGGCAAGGTAGTCTTGGTTGCACCGTGGATTAATACCGAAGCAGACGACACTGTTCCAGGCTTCTTTGATTTTAAAGTTGATGAAAATTTAGTTTCTAAAACTGATGAATTGCACCTATTTATTTCTTCGGATGATGAACAGGATGAATTAGATACGGCCGACATGATCGAAAAAAGGGTCCACGGTGTTCGAGTGCATAGATTTACTAATAAAGGCCACTTTTGTATAGGTTTTAATTTAATAAATGAGAAGTTTCCTGAGTTGTTGGAGATTTTGAGATAGTTTCAACGTCTGACCAAGCAGCCAGCAAATATAATGAAGAGCACGAAGTCGGCACTAAAATGGATCGTCGAAATCCTTAATAAAAGAAACATATCCTTCCAGATAGGTGGAGGATTTGCGGCACGAATTTATGGTGTTAATAGGGAGCTTAATGATATAGATATAACATTGCCGACAAATAGACTTCCCGAATTGGTACCTGAAGTTAGAGCATGCATAACTCACGAACTGCGTAATTATAAAGATGAAAAATGGGATGTCATTGGCATGACCATAGAATGTATGGGGCAGGTGATTGATTTCCTCGGGGCACAAGGCAAGAAAATATTTAATAGTATAAGCAAAGAATGGATTGTCTCAGAAAATGATTTTTCGAGCAGTGAATTAAAAGAGGTCTACGGTATAATAGTTCCGGTTATGGCGAAGGAACGGTTGATTAATTACAAAAGGATTCTTTTACGAGAAGTTGATAGGGAAGATTTGAAAGGGCTGGGAGTCGACCCAGACTAAACATAACAAGCCAGACTTAGTACATAGTAATCATCGTAATTCCTACTATAATTAAAAGAGCCGCACTTTGCGCGGCTCTTTTAATTATAAATTGTTAGTGTTAAGATACGGCCAGTTACTTGACTGAAGGGTAAAAAGTATGTTTCAGGAACCAGTTACCTTTATTGTTCCCACGAGGATGAGTGGTCTGCGAAAAAAGGTGCAGCGGATCTTTAGTAGACTCGAGAAACAGGTAAAAACTGAAGAAATTATCGCTGATAAGACCATGATCCATTTTTTCGATAGAACGCATGCAGACTGGAAGAATCAATGGGAGATGGTCGACCAACATACTGGCGGAGAGGAGTTTGTTGAGAGATGGTGGCATGACTTTTTTGTGCCAAGATTCAAGGCTCTTGGTAGGGCTAGAGTCGCTCAAGCTAGAAGGTTATCTCGCGCGAGGATACGCGCTATGAAAAAGAAATAAAGGCCCAGAGGGCCTTTTTATATTGGATAAACCCAGATTTTATTGTAAAGTATTGGGGCGATCGTATAAAGAATGATTTTGAGCAGACATGGACCATTGAGATATTTACCGGAAAATAATTATGCCAATAAATTTACAAGATAAAATTGTACTTGCTCACAAGGGTTGTTTTAATAAAGAATGCGAGAAGATGTATAGAGAAAACTCTAAGGAAGTCTGTGCGCTTTCTGTCCGCAAAGATTATATTCACATTATTGAAATCGATTCTTGTAATCCCTCGGATATTTTTCGATATTAAGAAGAGATACCACGTAGACACTCTTGAAGAAATATTAGGGGTAATACCGGAAGATAAAATTATTGTCCTTGATCTTAAAAGTAAATCCATTACCAAGACAGATATTTTAGATGCCCTAAGAGGCAAAAAATATAAAAAAGTCATTCTCGGCAACACCTCGTTGTCCTCGGTGTCTTTTTTAGAACGCTTTAATGATATGCCAGAAGAGTTTGTAAAAGTTATGAATGGCAATATTTTCTGTAAATTTTATGACCTCGCAAAACTCAAGGATAAGAATTATGGCTTATTCTTTTCGAGCAAAGAAAGCTATTGGAACAAGATTAATAAGTACAACATTAAACACGTTTCAAGCGATTTTATTTAAAAACATATGTCTCAAGAATTTCCATCGTTGAGCAAAAAAGAGTTGCCCGATCAAGAGTTAATTGATGCTCTACATTCGCATGGTCCAAAAGACCCAGCTACTAGGACAATGCTAGATTCATGGGTACGCGTCACTGAGCGCGAATTTAATGAAAATCCGGAATCTGTTTCGAGAATTGAGATGAATATCCGCCGTGGCAGATTATTCTTTGTGGCCGGATATATCGATGAAGCCTATGACAGCTTAAGTGCCGCCGCTACTCAAGCCGATAATGAAGGAAAGACCGAGCTTTACGCCTCTATCATAGCGGAGATGGATGAAATGGATACTAAGCTCTAATTATAGTTTTAAAATCTCGCAGAGCTCGAGCTGGGTCATTAAAATACGTATCAATCAATCCGGCGATTAACTTCGGACTTTTTTTGGTCTGCTCACTCAGAGCATAGAAAATGGGGCCCAGGTCAGTCTCTAGAAGATTATTGAAGATCTGTTGTCGAAGACCTCTTTTCATCTCATCGCCGAAAGCATCAATCGTGGTGGTCCCGGGTATGACGGTTTCAAATAGGCCTTCGACGATGGCCTGCATTCGACCAATGAGAATGACATGGTATGCGAATGGAATCCTGTGTTTAATAAATATTCGAGCAATACCGGTGAACCAGAATCCCATGGCACTGTCTTTCGTGGTCTCTAGGTATTCTTTTACGTCTTCCCTAATTCTCGGTCTGTATTTCTCGTATGATGCTCCACACATTTTCAGGGCAGTCCGAATAGTTGCCTCTAAATCTTGAGCATAAATAGCCAATAGAAGATCTCTAGTCTC
>Ga0076239_112_pt1 | contig 19822 bp, 18 predicted proteins | sample RifGroF1_FD_67874 | JGI IMG/M metagenome (GOLD analysis project Ga0076239, IMG submission 67874) | Parcubacteria (Yanofskybacteria) bacterium GW2011_GWF1_44_227
GAAAAAAATATGCGAGAACGCGAATGCCGTAATCGTGCCGTCCGAATATCTTTCCGGTGTCGTTAAGGGCTGGGGCGTATATGGCGAAAAGATAAGAGTCGTATATAACGGAACCGATTTTAAGCCATTGGATATCGCCAGAGAAGAAGCTCGGAAGAAAATAGGAATAGCTGGCAACGTGATCGTTTCTATCGGAAGACTGGTTCCGTGGAAGGGTTTTAAAATGTTGATCAAGATTATGCCCAAACTTTTCGAAGTTGGACAATTCTTCAGGTTGGTTATTATTGGCGATGGTCCCGAGAAAAAAGTTCTCGAAAGTATGGTTAAGAACATGGGCCTGGATCGAAAAGTTTTTGTGGTTGGTGCCAAGACCAAGGATGAGCTAGCTCTATATCTCGCCGCTTCTGATGTTTTTGTGCTCAATACCGGCTACGAAGGTTTCTCCCATCAGATATTGGAGGTTATGGCAGCCGGAGTTCCGGTGATTACCACTGCCGTTGGTGGCAACAAAGAGATAATCAACCAGGGCGAGAATGGTTTTATGGTCAGGTATAATGATGAATTTAATTTGATTGAAGCCATCAAGACTCTACACAATATGCCCGAGCTTAAGGAGAAATTTATCGAAGAGGGTAAAAAGACCGTTGCAGAATTCAGCCTAGAAAGGATGTATGGAGAAACTGTCACTTTGATAGAAGAAGTTTTACTGCCTAATAAATTTACTAATTTAAAATAGATTGGCTCGCTTACTAATGATTTCCGGTGTTGGTGCGTCTGCATTGGCCGAAGGGAAGCGCGGCGCTTTTTATAATACTCTTGAGGAATTCCATAAACACTGGGATCGTATCGACATCATCTGCCCAAGAGTCCGGAATGATCGCGGTCTTTTGGCTCCGGCAGCTGCCGGAAAAGGCGCCCTTCGTTATGAGAATAAATTCTTCGGCAACGTTTTCATTCATCCCTCACCCTGGCCCAAAATCCTCCAGCCATTCTGGATTTATTTTGAAGGTCTAAAAATTTTAAGCGCTAATGGCGGTCTTTTAGGCGGCAAAGACCGCCATTGGGAATTAGAAAATCAAAATTGGGTCATGACCGTCCACGAGTATCCGCCATTCTATAATGGCCTCGGAGCAAGAATGCTCTGGAATAAGATCAAAGTTCCATATGTTCTTGAAATAATGCACATACCTGGTTACCCTAGGACTTCTGATCTTAGAGAATTCTTTTATAAATTTTTGACCAGAATTTTTATATCTATCGATTCTTCCAAGGCTAAAGCGATTAGAGTAATCAATAAAAACGAAGTGCCCGGTTTCTTGAAAAAGGCAGGAGTATCGGAGAGTAAGATCAAATATATTCCAGCTTTTTATATTGACTTAGACATTTTTAAGCTCATGAATTTAGAGAAAAAGTACGATCTAATTTTTGTTGGACGCCTAGAGAAAAACAAGGGATTAGACATATTACTAGAGATAGCCAAAAAATCCAATCTCAAGATCTTAATCGTCGGCAACGGCGCCCTTCATAATTATTTAAAATTAGAAATTCAAAATTCAAAATTGAATGTAGGGATAGTCCCGGACGTTTTGAATTCTAATAACGGGCGGATTATCGACTGGTCATCAGACCAAGCTATAAAAGCCTTCAAAGAAGCGAAAGATATCAAAGTTGAAACCGACTTATCGAGATTTGATAAGACCGTGGCCATCAAAAATTATGCCGATAATATAAAATCTCTAATTTAAATGAAGCTTCTAATTATTACTCAGAAAGTAGATGAGAACGATCAGCTCCTAGGCTTTTTTATTGGTTGGCTGAATGAATTTTCTAAGCATTTTGAGGCTGTAAGCATATTATGCCTAGAAAAGAGAGCTTATAGTCTGCCAAGCAATGTTAAGGTATTTTCCCTCGGTAAAGATAGAGGGGAGGGCAAGGTCGTCCAGCTCTTTAATTTTTATAAACACATCATGACCCTAGATTATGATTCTGTTTTTGTTCACATGAATCCGATCTGGATGGTATTGGGCGGATTGATCTGGAGAATGAAAGGCAAAAAATCTTCTCTCTGGTATGCTCATGGCCGCGTCAGTTCAAAGTTGAGGTTAGCGAATGTTTTTACCGACATAGCTTTTACTTCGACAGATGAAGGTTATCGCATCGAGACTAGCAAAAAAAGAATTGTTGGCCAGGGCATAAACACAACTATTTTTAATTCTAATCCAGCCGACAAGAAAGAAAGACGTAATATCGTTTCGATCGGTAGGATATCACCATCTAAAGACTATGAGACTCTGATAAGGGCTATACTTGTCATTAAAGAAACCAGAATTGATCTCTTTAATACGATCAAAGTAAGGATCGTCGGTGCCCCGGCTACTAGCCCTGATGAAGAGTATCTCGTTCGTCTGAAGTCTATGGTCAAAGATAATGGCTTGGAGTCTAAAATTTCTTTTACTGGTGCTGCGGCTAATAATGCCTTGTCGGCTATTCTCGGAGCTTCAGGCCTGTTCGTTAATATGAGTCACACCGGGAGCCTCGATAAGGCCATCTTGGAAGCCATGTCTTGCGGCGTGCCCGTGCTTACTTGCAATGAAGCTTTGCGAGATGTATTGGGTGACCTGAGCCCTAGTCTTATGTATGAGAAGAATGATCATGCGGGTCTAGCAGAGAGAATAAAATATATATTTGGCCTTTCCGAACAAGAAGTCGAAGTCGTTGGTAACAAATTGAGAGAAATAGTAGTCGGAGAGCATGATCTAGTTGGCCTTGTGAGCCGAGTTTCTAAGATTATAAAGAACCAAAACGACGTGGGGGATTACTACGATAGAAAGATCAAAATAGATTTTGGTGGCGACTACGAGAGGCATCGTTGGTTCAAGAGTGAGATAGCTAGGGCTGGGTACAATATGACGCTAGAAGAAGTTCAGAAATTTAGCAAAACGGTTAAGTTCAATAATTACCTAGAGATTGGACCTGGCCCGGGTACGTGGACCAGGTTATTTGTAGATAAAAATCCTGCGGCCAAATTCGATCTGGTTGATATCTCTTCCGAGATGTTGGAATTGGCAAGAAAAAATCTCATCGGTAGGGGTGATATAGGTTTCGTAAATACAGATTTCATTAAATTTGAGCCTGCTAAAAAATATGACTTGTTCTTTTCTTCACGTGCTTTGGAGTATATCTCGGATAAAGATATTGCCGTAGGGAAAATATCAGACCTAATCGTGTCCGGAGGCAGGGGCATGATAATTACTAAATTCCCTCAGTACTGGCGTTACAGGTTAGCGAATAGGGAGATACCAGAATTCCATATCAAGCAGATACATCCAGATAGGCTGGCTAAGCTACTCAAAAGTAGGGGCCTATCGATAGAAAGCATTCGCCCGGTGACCATGGGTTTCCCATTCTTCAAATCTCCGCGCATGAATCGCTTAATCAAAAGGCTTATAGGAAGGGGTTCTTTGGATGGCATTAATAGCTTATTCGTCGAGTCTTACTCGATTATATTTTCAAAGCCATGATCGTAGAACTATTTGGGTTGCCAGCCTCTGGCAAAACTACAACTGCTCGTAAACTTGAATCTTCTTTTGGATTTAAGATCGTTAAAATAAACAATAAACTAGAATTGTTTTTGTATAATCTTGCGTTTGCCTTTTTGCACCCGGTAATATTCTCTTATCTATTTTTAAAGCTCGTTTTAAATTCAGAGCTATTCAGGTATAAGCTGATAAACATATTCTTGTACGGGAATGCCAAGTATCAAAAAGCGAAAAAATATAAAAATGCGATTATAGACCAGGGCTTACTGCAGAATCTATTATCTACACCCGACGACATTTTGATGTATTCCAGTATGAAGGAAATGGCCAGTAAGCTGTTCTTAGTCGATAAAGTAATTATCATGGATGTATCAATCGAGGATTCCATAGAAAGATCTAAGGATAGGGGCTATTGGGCCAGGGATAGATTCGGAACAGAGTATCTGAGACGATGGCAAAGTTGTTTGGCCGAAAACTATGCCCTAGCCAGAAGAGCTTTAGCCTCTTCGTCTGAGCATGTTTATTTGCATACTCAGACGGTCGGCCTTGATAAGGAGCTGAGTCCCGAGCTGATTAAATTTATCCAGCCGAGTAAGCGAATAATATATATCACAAATGTCGAGCTGCCAACGGTAAAGGCGAGGGGAGTCCAAATCATGAAGTCTTGTGAGGCTTTTGCTAGGACTGGAGTCCAGATTGAGTTAGTTATCCCTTGGCACGTGCTAGAAAGCTGGCGTATTATGTCAGATCATTAAGCTTTGTCGCGTCTAGTTGGCTTTATGTAATTAAACATGCGGGCGGTGGGGCTACTTTTTATTCCCGTGATTACGCGATCCTCTTGCTGTTATCCATTATGGGCTTGAAGCCAATCGCCGAAATTCACGATTACCGATCCAAGAGATCAAAGGCTTTCATCGGATTAATATTGAAAAATGCTAGGAGGATTATAGTCAACTCTGAGGGAACGTTGGAGCTACTCAGGCAGCATTATAAGCTCAACCTAGATAAAGTGTTAGTGGCTCCGAATGGAGTAGATCTGGATTATTTTAATATAAAACTGACCAAAGATGAGGCTAGGCGTAGTCTTGGTATCGATTCTAATGATATTATATTTGGATATGTTGGTAGCCTAGAAGCGGTTGGGAATGATAAGGGCGTCGGGGATTTAATAGAAGCCTTTAACAAGATAAGTTTGAGTATGGCTAGATTACTTATCGTGGGGGGTCCAGATAATCTAGTAAATAAATATAAGTCCATGGTTCGCTCGGACAACATAGAATTTGCAGGCCATGTAGAATATGGCAAAATACCGACTTATCTTAGGGCCATAGATGTTGTCGTAATTCCACTTCCCAACAATGCTCACGGGAAGACAACCTCTCCGATAAAGGTTTATGAATTTATGGCTGCAGGGAAAGCCATTGTCGCTTCTAATATAGATACTTTAAAGTCTGCGTTGTCGGAAAGTGGAGCCGTGTTTTATGAGGTTGGCAACGTAGAGGATCTCAGAGATACTGTATTGCATTTGGCCAGAGACGAAGAGCTCAGGCATGATTTAGAGGCGAATGTATTAAAAAATTTAAAAGATATATCCTGGGATGGTAGGGCGACTAAAATAATAAATCATATAGAGCACAATGAAATCTCTAAATAAGTTTCTGACTAGAAAAATAACACGTGTTGAGTTGGAAAAATTTATATCAGAGAATAGCTCGGATAGATTAACGCTAGACCTAGGATGTTCGAACTCTCCTTATTCTCATTATTGCCTTTTGAAGATGGTAAGTTTGATATAATTTTATGCACAGAGGTCCTTGAGCATCTGCATTCTCCGCATGTGGCTATATCTGAGATGAAGAGGGTGCTTAAAGTTGGAGGCAAGCTCATACTCACAACTAGGTTTATTTTTCCGATTCACGATGCTCCTGGAGATTACTTTAGATATACCAAATATGGACTGAGATATCTTTTTAAAGATTGGAATGTAATCAGCTTGGTGGAAGAGGTGGGAACGAAGGATGCGTTTGCCGTTTTACTGCAAAGAATTGGTTTTCAAACGGATTTACTCGGTGGCATGGCGACAAAGATCATGGTATTTGCTCTGGCTAGACTCATAAATGCAATGCCATCTTTAATAAGAGATGAGTTTGGCGATATAAGAAAGCAATCTAGAGAAAACAATATTCTAACAAGTGGCTATTATCTAGTTGCCAATAAAAAATAATATGAACATTTGTTATTTTGGAGATTTTAATCCTCGGTATATCAGGAATAGCGTCATCGTAGAGGGCCTTAGGGCTAATGGCTTAGAGGTCTCACTTTGCAATTTCTCAACGAAAAATCGTTTTTTGAAATTTATTAAATTAACCCAAGCATACTTAAATAGTCACAGAAAATCAGATTTTATTATTGTCGGCTCTTCAGATACGTCTAGATGGCTAGTATTGTTAATCAAGGCGATATCAAGTAAGCCCATTTTTTGGGATGCGCATTATTCTATATATGATACCTATGTGAATGATAGAAATTTGATAGGCAGAAAGAGCTTAAAGGCTGCGTATTATTGGTTCATTGATTGGATGGGATGCTATCTAGCTGATTACATCTTATTAGACACAAACGCCCATATAGAATATTTCTGCGATCTGTTCAGCGCAGACAAAAATAAATTTATCAGAGTGTTGGTGGGCGCAGACAAGAATCTTCTTGTATCGATGGCAAGGAGCGGACGCATAATGAAAAAAGACAAAAATATTTTTCTTGTAAATTTTCATGGCAGATACATCCCCCTTCAGGGGGTAGAGAATGTGGTCCTGGCAGCTAAGAAACTCGAGACCTATCAGGATATTAAATTCAATTTAATCGGTAGTGGACAGACATACAAAGAAGTGCGGCGCCTATCTTCTAGCCTGGATATTAAAAATATAAATTTTATAGATAGGGTTTCTTACGAAGATGTGGCCAAGTATATAGATATTTGCGATATCTCTCTCGGAATATTTGGCGGTTCGGAGAAAGCTAAAAGAGTTATCCCCAATAAATTATACGAAGCGATCGCGCTAGATAGGCCAGTCATTACAGAGGACTCTTTGGCGATAAGAGAAGTATTCGAGAACGATAAGAATATTATTTTGTGTCAGCGAGAGAGTGCCGATGATTTAGCCAAAAAAATTCTATTAATAAAGCAAAATCCTGATCTATATAAAACAATAGTTGCGAATGCTAAAGAATTATTTGATAAAAAATTAATGCCGGAATTCGTGGTCGGCGATCTGATAAATAAAATAAAATATGAAAAATAAAATATTAATTTCCGGAGGTAGCGGTCGTCTTGGTAAATATTTAAAATCCTTAGATGGTAAGATATGCGCGCCCACGCATAGGGAGATGGACATCTCAAAGCCTGAATCCGTCTCTAGGGCGATCGAGAAACACAGACCAAGCGTTTTTATTCATTGTGCAGCGTTGACGGGCCCAATGCAGTGTAATAATGAACCAATTTTGGCAATGCTTGTAAATGTGGTGGGTACCTTTAACGTCGCACGCGAGTGCGCTAAAAACGGTATAAAGCTGATTTACATATCGACAGACTACGTGTATAAAGGAGATAGAGGTGGCTATATTGAGGAAGATGAATTGCTGCCGCAAAATATATATGCTTGGTCTAAGCTGGGCGGAGAATGCGTGGTGCGGGCCTACGACAATTCTTTAATAGTAAGAACATCCTTTTCTCCCGATGTTTTTCCCTACGATAGGGCATTTATCGATCAATATACATCAAGAGATAGCTTGAAGATCATAGCTCCACATATTCTAAAACTAGCTAAAATAAGCGGAGCGTTGGGGGTTATCAATGTTGGAACAAAGAGGAAAACCGTAAAACAGCTCGCAAAGATGCTTGGGAAAAAAGATGTCAAGAATATTACGAGAAGAGAGGCGATGTTTTTCGTGCCAAGGGACACATCGATGAATACGAAAAAATTAAAGGAAATTTTAAAAAGTATCTAATCTATGAAAATATTAATTGCTGGTGGCGCTGGATACATCGGGACAAGGCTCTCGAACTATTTAGCGGACAAAGGGCATAAGGTGACGGTTTTAGATCTCTTCTGGTTCGGAGATTTTTTGGACAAGAAGGTAGAAAAAATTAAGGGAGACATTTTCTCCTTGAAAGAAGAGCGCGTAAGAGGCTTCGACGCCGTTGTTTTTTTAGCTGGCTTATCTAACGATCCAATGGCCGAATTTTCTCCGTCTTTAAATTTTATTTACAATGGTTCTAGCCCAAGCTACCTGGCCTATATCGCGAAAAGAGCAGGAGTACCCAGATTTATATATGCAAGTTCTTGTTCAATATATGGTAATAGCGTAGATAAAATTAATACCGAGAATTCAGAAACTATAAGCATCTATCCGTATGGTATTTCGAAGTGGCAGGGGGAGTTCGCTGTCAGAAAATTTTCCGATAGCAAGTTTGACGTTGTATGCTTTAGACAGGGCACCTTATCTGGTTTTAGTCCTAGAATGAGGTTTGATCTAATGGTCAATACGATGTATATGCGGGCGCAGACTGTTGGAAAAATAACCGTTGATAATCCAAATATCTGGAGGCCACTACTGTCGATGTCCGATGCCATTAGTGCCTATGTATTCGCGATAGAATCCAGGAAAAATATTTCCGGTGTATACAATCTTAGCTCTGGTAATTTTAAAGTTGGAGAGGTCGCGAAGCGAGTCCAAAGTTATTTTTTAGATCATCATAACAAGAAGATCGCCATTGAATGGAACAAGAAAAAGAGTTTTAGAAATTACAGAGTTTCAACTCAAAAAATAAAGAAAAAGTTCGGCTTTAATTTCAGCGGATCAATAGAGGAAATTCTGGGAGACTTAAATAAAAATATTAAGCCCGGAATAAGCTATGGGGATGACCGATTTTATAATATAAAAGTCTTTAACAAGATTATGTCTAAAGGAATAAAATTATAAAATGACCATAGAAAAAACGGAAATAGCCGACATTCTTATCGTGACCCCTGAAGTGATGGGAGATGAGCGAGGTTTTTTTGTCGAGGTTTATAAGAAAAGCCTATTTAAAGAGCTGGGGATTGGGGAGGATTTCGTCCAAGACAATCATTCAAGGTCGGCTAGGAATGTTCTAAGAGGACTTCACTTTCAGTGGGAGCCGCCGATGGGGAAGCTCATGCGAGTCACCGTGGGAAGTGCTTTTCTTGTCGCAGTAGATATAAGAAAGGACTCGCCCACCGTCGGTAAGTGGATTGGGGTAGAGGCAAGTGCTGAAAACAGAAAACAGGTTTACGCTCCGGCCGGATTTGCTAGGGGGTTTTGCGTTTTGAGTGACGTGGCGGAAGTTCAGTATAAGTGCACGGGAGAATACAACAAGAATGCTGAATCGGGGATTCTTTGGAATGATCCTGCCATAGGTATTAAATGGCCGATAGAGACGCCAATACTTTCCGAAAAAGACGCCAAGGCTCAGACATTAGCTAGCTGGTTGGACAGGCCGGAGGCTAAATTGTTTTAGTTTTAATATGAAAATTAATATTTTAGTTCCACATTTAAAACTTGCGGGGGGAGTGAGTGTTTCGATGACCTTTGCGGATGAACTATCTAAAAGGGGACATGATGTAATCGTCGCCGTCGAAAGTGGGAGCCCGACTCGATATATAAGAAATCTATTTAATAGTCATCCTCTTTTATCAAAAACTAGTAGAGTTAGAATAACTAGGGTCAAAAATTTTTCTGATCTTCGTGATGCGGATGTTTTTTTCGCAGATTCATGGAAAGTTGCCCAGAAATTGCAAGCTATTAGCACTCACGGCGTAAAGTTTCAATATATACAGCATGACGAAAGGATGTACCATGGAGATCCAGCTATCGTGGACAAGGTCTATCGGCTTCCTTTCAAAAAATTCGTGAATGGAACCTGGCTGTATGAAATATTCAAAAATGAGTTTAACCAAGAGACTGAAGTTCTCTTTAACGCAGTCGATTGCGACCTTTTCAATCCTAGGAAGAGAGATAGACGGCCGGATGATACTACTATACGAGTTCTTATGCTCCATCATGATTACAAATGGAAGAGAACCAAGGAGGGTGTCGCCATAGTAAGAAACTTGCAAAAAAAATATCCGAACGTGCGGTTAATCCTTTATGGAACAAGAATTAAGAATATCAATGAATCTTGTGACGAGTATCACTACGATGTCGTTGGTGAAAAGTTAGCTCGCCTTTTTGCCAACTCTGATATATATCTGGGCTGTTCCATCGATGATAGTCGCCCCATCGCTCATCGGTGGGCGATGGCAGCTTGTGCGGCACTCGCTATCTATGATAACGTGAGTGTTGGTGACTATGTGCATGATCGAGAGACGGCTCTCATCGCGAAGAAGGGCGATGCCGAAGACTTATCGAACAAATTAGAAGAATTAATAGCATATCCCAATCTGAGAAGAAAAATAGCAAATAACGCTCTGATTCACGTGCGAAATCTACCGACCTGGCAAGAGTTGACCGATAAATTGGAGAACGTCTTTAGGGAGTCGGTTCGTAATAAATAGAAAATAATTTTGGTCGTCGGAGAGAAAGGATTCGTTGACTTTTCGTTGTCGAGAAAAGACTACGCGACATTAAAGAGAATATCACATCCAATAATGCCTAAAGTTTCCGTTATCATTCCAACCCATAATCGGCCGGCGATGCTCAAGCGAGCGGTTAATTCCGTGCTGGTCCAAACATACCAAGACTTTGAGATTATTATTGTTGACGACGGTGTGCATGAACGAGCTCGCGATGTGGCTAAATCATTTAGTGACAATCGTATTAGATACATACCCCACGAGCAAGAGTGTGGTGCGCCAGCCGCGCGCAATACCGGCATCAAGAACTCAGCCGGCGAATTCATAGCTTTTCTAGACGATGACGATGAGTGGCTGCCTCTGAAACTTGAACTGCAAGTAAGAGCTTTGACTGAAAATCCAGAAGCTGGTTTGTGTTTCTGTGGTTTTGAGGCGGTTGGCGAGAATGATAAGCGCTTGTATCTCAATAAATACAGCAGAGAAGGATTGATTGAGCCATATCTAGACGTTTTAAACAAGTCATTTGCATGGACCAGCTCTATTTTAGCCAGAAAGAATGTTTTGGATAGAGGATTTTTATTTGACGAGAAATTACTCAAAAATCAGGAATGGGACTTAACCTTACGCATGGCTAAGGCGAAGGTTAAATTCTATTCCATCAACCAGGTCTTGCTAAAGTTACATGTTCACGGCAATCAGCTTGGCGGGCCGAGTAATTTACCGAATAGAATCTTGGGCCTGCATGTGTTTATCCAAAAGCACGACATTGATTATCGGAAACACCCGCGCCAGCTCTCTCGCCGCTATTCAGAGCTTGCCCTTTTGTATAAAGACAACAAGCAGCGAATAAAATCGCTGGAATACTTTGCCAAAGCATTCTTCACTTATCCAAGAGTCGAATATGTCCGCGGATTTATCTCTATGCTGGGCGGCGTATTTTTGAAGAGAATACTTAAAAAGATGTACCTAAAAACAATATTGGCCAGGTATGTCGAAAGAAATAAGGTAATCGCATCATTACAAAGGATAATCAACTCATTGTATGGAGATACGAAAACGATGAGAGATATGGTGAATATTGTCCAAACCAAAGACTTCATGAAGAAGAAATTTTCTTTCGGTCATGCAGGTGATTTTGAAGTTATGATGCTTTATGTGTTGATTCGACTCATGAGGCCGGAGGTAATTATAGAAACTGGAGTAGCGAGCGGCCGCTCGAGCTGGGCGATTTTGCAAGCATTGAATGAAAACAAAAAAGGAAAGTTATACTCGATAGACTTCCCACAATACTTTAAGGGGGACTCTCCAGAAATGTTCGTCGCAGATACTGGCCGCCCGGAGTTTAAGGGGTTCGTGCCAGAGGGGGAGATGCCTGGTTGGCTTGTACCTCAAGAATTAAGAAGTCGATGGGAATTGATTTTGGGTAAGTCCAGAGAGAAACTACCAGAGCTTCTTAGTAAGCTTGGTTCCGTTAACATTTTTTATCACGATAGCGATCATAGTTATCAAAATATGACATTTGAATATGTGGCAGTTTGGCCGCATGTATCACGTGGTGGATTTTTATTATCTGACGATATTAAACACAATAATGCCTTTATGGACTTTATAAATAAAAACGAGATAAGGGACTATCACACTTCTTTTGGATTTGGCCTTATGCGTAAAACTTAGATGGTAATGAACATGTCGGAACAACAAGTTCAGGAAAATATTAATAAAATCTGGAAGGAAAAATGGGAGATGGCGCGTGGATTAAGCTTGCGAGAAATTTTTAGCAGTCGTATTTTCCCTGAAGCATTCCCAGTTATTAAAAAATATATCCCGAGCAAATTTAATAATTTGCTTGATGTCGGTTGTGGAACGGGGAAATATGGCTTAAGGTTGGCTCAAGATTTCTCGAAAAGTTCTATTACAATTTCGGACATCCTGGACGAAGCCCTTTCGATCCCTCGAAGACTTGCGGTGGAAGCGGGAATCGAGAATGTATCGTTTCAGAAAGATGACATCTTGGCGAGCGCTTTCCCCAATGATCATTTTGATGTCGTCTTCTCGGATTTGGTGATTCAACATCTTCACGACTATCGGAAAGCGATCCAAGAGATACGAAGAATCACTAAGCCTGGTGGGAGGATAGTGATTGCGGTGGTCAATTTTTGGAATTTTCATACTTTATACAAGCGGTTTCTTACGCTGACAGGTAGAAAATATGTATATGGATACGAAAAATCATTTTCAAGACAGGAGCTAAAAGAAGTAATGGAAAAAGAGAACATAAGAATTATCGCCACCGATGGGTTTTATGTGGGCTATGGGATATTCAGATTGAGAAACCATCATCAGTTTTTTAGCCTATTAGGTCGCGTAGTCAATAGGATTTCTAAAATTTTAGATAAATATACTAATCGATTTTTCTCAAGAAATTTTGGATTTGAGATAGTGATTGTGGGTCAAAAATAGTTTAAATATCGACTTATCATGATTCCAGCTCATAATCATCAGAGATACCGCCAACCCAAGGCGAGTTTGCCGACAATCACCATGTCTAAAATATTATTTTTTTTCCATAGATGCGTACGAGGAATCGCCAATAGAGTTTTAGATAAATCTTTAGTAAATGCCAGGCATTTTTCGAATGAAATGCTTCGGGAATACGCTCCTGTTCTTGATGGTAGCGTTATCAATGTTTCTGGCTGGGATGACCGAGACAAGGAAGGTGGTTATTATCGGGAATATCTTACCAGGAAGCTTAGCTACGCCGTGCCTAACGCTCCGTCAAAGCAAAAGGGATTCGGTTCTATGGTGGATTCTGGAGTCGAAGAGCTGGGGCTAGATTTAATGCTTCCTCTCAGAAATGAACTTGTGGGGGGAGATTCGATGTTGTTTTCAACCATACTACTCTCGAACATGTACTTGATTTCCAGACAGCTTTTAAGAATCTATGCGAGTTAAGCAGTGGCGTGGTTGTGTTGGTCGTTCCAGTTATTCAGAACATACACATAAAATCGAGCTATGGCGATTATCTCAGGCCGACCACGCTTGCTATAATATTGTTTCGCTATTGCCGTGAAGAATCTTGAAAGATATCAAGACAGAGTAGATGAGTATGCCGATTTCCAAATGGGTAGGTTCTTTTACGGGAATGGTCTGAAGAAAGAAGACCTATATATTTTATTAAAAGATTGACGCGTCTAAATTTACGAAGATTTACGGTGTAGCATTAAAAGAATAGTATGACACTTTTTGTTCGAATTTGGAAAAAACTTTTTGGGGTTTGGGAAACAGCCGAAACTATGGGCCAACAGGTGGCTCGTGGTGGTTTGATTTTGTTTTTCGATACAGGAGAAAAAGGATGTTAGAAAATATTTGGATAATGCCTGGACGGCGAATGTTATAAGAGGGATATTTTTGGCTGTGGTTATGTTCTTTAGCGCTAATCTATTCGGAAGATTTTTTGACAATGATGCCATCGTCATGATGATAAGAGTGTTGGGTCTTCTGGCCTTGATGGAGGGGCTTGAGAATATAGGCATAGTAATCCTCCAGAAAGAATTGGCCCTAAACCGACAGTTTTTCTATGACGTTTTTGGTAATTTGATTCAGATAGGTGCGGTAATTTTGGCGGCTCTAATATCTAAAAACGCTTGGGCGATGGTTATTGGTGCTGTTATCGGCAGGCTGGCCTACTTGATTCTCTCCTACTTGTGTCATCCGTATAGGCCGCGGTTAAATTTCGATTTTGGAGGGTCCTGGCATTTATTTAAATTCGGCAGATGGATAGCCCTAGGCGGTATAGTCTCCTTTTTCGCCACAAGAGGAGACTCTCTCGCGATAGGAAAATTATTGTCAGTAGATCAGCTAGCTTTTTATCAAATGGCATTCGCGTTAGGTACCTTGCCAGCCGTTGAATTCGTTAAAACTCTAGGTGCTATATTTTTTCCTCTTTATGCCAAGATGCAAGAAGACAAGGATAGGATGCGTCTTGCTTTTACGAGGATCGCTAGGATGATCTCGGCGATCATAATTCCAGCTTCTGTAGGCATGTTTGTTTTAGCGCCAGATATCGTCAGGTACGTGTATGGGTCGCGTTGGCTCTCAATGGTGCCGGTTCTGTACGTGGCTATTTTATTTGGGTTACTAAAATCATTTGAATTTTTAGTTGGGCCGGTCTTTTTGGGAGTGGGCAAGCCCTATGTTTCCATAATTACCATGGCTTTCCAAGCTGTAGTTCTGTTTGCAGTTATCTCGCCACTAACGAGGATGTATGGAATAACTGGTACCGCCATCGCCGCCTTACTAGGATTATTTGCGGCGCAGTTAGTATATGCCTACAGGCTGGTACGGGAAATAAAAATTAATCCTTTTTCGATTATCGGCCAATCGATGCTACCATTACTTGGAAGCGCTATCATGTGTCTTGTTCTGACGAGTCTCAGATCATTTAAGTCGATTGATAGTTTCGTAGTTCTAATATCTTATATCTTCGCGGGGGTGATCGTTTATGTGATTGCTATTTTATTATTGGATAAGCTTGTTGGCGGTAAATTTAAAGAATCGTACGTATGGATAAAGATAAACATATAGACCAGGATGAGGTTAATGAGGTTTGGCGAAGGGAGTGGCAAGATTATTTCAGTAGCGGTAGAAATCTTCATAAGATTTTCCGTCAGAGGTTGTTCGTTGAGGGATATCCCAGGCTCGACTAGCCGAACTCGCCACGGATGTGATTATATGGAGTTGCCGGTATGACCTGAGCTGCGGTAATTGGATTTGTCCTTGGATTAGCTTTATTTTATAGAGATTGTCTGCTGTAGTATAAATAAATTTCCCGATAAACTGGTTAAGATGATATTTAGGGTGCCTCAGGCTCATTGTTCAATATATGACTGATAGCATTGAGCGCTATTTTGAAGCGAGTCGAGGCTCAACCATTAATCGTGACTCTTATACCATTCGAGAATTTCTAAATAAAATGAAAGACCCCCATGATTAGATTAAAGAACCTTTCCTCGACGCGATATTTGGCCCATCGGGTCATTAACCATTTTCTTGCCGATTCGATGAATGGTAAGGTCTTTGGAACCGTTGTCGACGTGGGCGCGGGCAGTTCCCCATATCGCAAATTTATCGTTTGCGATAGATACGTCTATCTTGATATAGAAAACCGTACTGGCAGGCCAGAAATTATTATTTCCGATTTAAACCAAAAAATTATGCTTAAGGATGGATTCGCGGATTGCGTTGTATGCACCGAAGTCCTCGAACATATTAAAAAACCTCAAAATGCGGTTAATGAAGTTTATCGAATATTAAAGCCAGGTGGAATGTTAGTGCTGACCACGCCGATGGTTTGGCCGCTTCATGAAGCGCCCAATGATTTTTATCGATATACCCAATATGGCTTGGAAGGTTTACTCAAGGAAGCGGGATTCTCGGATATTTCAATACGACCTAGCAACGGATATATTTACTCGTTGATCCAGCTGTCTGTAATCAATCTTCGGAATCCATTTTGGAAACCATTGGTTCTCGTCTTTAATATTTGTGCGATTTTATTTGAAAGATACGATCGTAATTTTGAGATGTCAATTGTCAACCAAGTTGTGGCTATAAAATAAATAAGATACGCATGCGCGCTATCTAGATATGTGGACAATCCTCCATGATTTAAGTATGATATTGGCACATGAAGAATCAGCCCATGGCCGAGAAAGACGAATTCGCTTTTGATTTTAGTGAAAGATGCTATCCCGGCGTAAGTCCAAAAAGAGTTAGCGAAGATCATGTTCAGGCTTATATATTTGTTAAACGGTTTGCTGCGGATAAAATTATTCTAGATATTGCCTGCGGAGAAGGATATGGTTCTAACATGCTAAAAAACGCAGGAGCACGAAAAGTTTTCAGCATAGATAACAATCCCGATATTGTTAAGCATGCATCTCGGACGTACCCTGGAGTTTCTTTTTCGGTAGCCGATGCCACGAGCACTAATTTCCCAGACGAGAGTTTTGACATGGTTGTCTGTCTGGCCGCCTGGCATCACCTAGATGGTTACGCCGAATTTCCGAAAGAAGTTTCTAGGATATTGAAGCCGTCGGGGCTACTCATCTTCTCTGTTCCAAATGAGAAAATAATCTATCGTAACCCCTTTCACAAACATTTTTTGACTAAATTCTATCGTGTCGATTTTACAAAAGAAAAGGCAGAAAAATTATTGGATCCCTTTTTTGTTATAGAGGGCTGGTATGGCCAGCGATTCGTAAAAAAGTATTATGCTAATCGACTAGTGAGACTTTTTCTCCATTTAGGCTCATTCATGAGTTCGTATATAGCATCTAGGGTGCATTCAGCTTTTGTATTGGCTGATGGACCGATAGTCAGGCCACTTTTAAGTGATAATGCTAGATATATGCTTGCAATCTGTAGGAATAAAAATAAAACTATCTCCTAATGTTTTTGCATTAACTGAGCGATGAATAAAAAATTAAAAATAGCTTTTTTTATTGGTACTTTTCCAGTTATATCTGAGTCATGGCTTGTTGAACAAATTACGGACCTTATCGATATGGGAGTAGAAATTGATATCTTCGCTTTCAATAAGGGGAAAGCATCGGCCATCTCAGATAAGGTAAAAAAATATGGGCTTATGGGTCGGACTATATACCTGGAATTTCCTGAAAACAAATTTCATAGAATTGCTTTGGCTACTCTTGCGTTTGCAAGGTGTATTTATTATTCGCCCATTACCCTTTTTCGGTCGCTGAATTATAAGGAATACGGCAAATCGGTCCTTACCTTTAAATATTTACTCTGGGCGGCGCCATTGCTAGGCAAGATTGATAGGTACGATGTAGTGCATTGTCATTTCGGGATGATCGCCAACAGATATCTTATTCTCAGAGATATTCTCAATATACGTCAGAATTTTATAGTTACTTTTTACGGGCAAGATTCTAGTAAATATATCCAGTCCAAGGGTCTTCATGTCTACGATAAATTAAAAAAGGAAGCATCGATGATTCTCGTAATGACCGAAGAGATGAGAGATCGCTTCGTCGGCTTAGGTTTTCCGCCGGAGAAGCTGGTAGTTCACTATACTGGTATTATTCCTCAAAACTATAATTTTAACGAGAAAAGTTATCGTTTTGGCGAGAAGTTCAAAATTATATTTGTTGGTAGATTCGTTGAGAAAAAGGGGATCGAAGATTTATTGAGGGCCACGCGGGTTATTGTAGAAGAATATCCGAATGTAGAATTACACGTAGTCGGCGACGGAGATGCTATTTACAAGAAGAATATTAAAGAACTTGCTAAGCGGCTGGGTGTAGCGAATTTTATAAAATTCGAGGGCATGCTTACGCATCAGAATACCTTGGAGCTTTTTTATGGCATGCACTTAATGGTTCAGCCGAGTAAGAAGGCCCCTAACGGAGATACGGACGATTTACCGTTTGTATTATTGGAAGGGCAAGCAAGCGGATTGCCAGTGGTTAGCACGGATCACGTAGGTATTCCCGATGGAATAGATAATGGGAAGACGGGATTTATCGTCAAGGAGGGCGACTTTCGTGCTGTGGCCGAAAAGGTTAAAGCTTTTATTGAGAATCCAGGGTTATTAAAAGAATTCAGCCTTAATGCCCGAATTTTCGTGGTTGAGAAGTTCGATTTACACAAAATCAATAAACGTTTAGTATCTTTATATAAAGAACTAATCATAGATAAGCATGCCTAAGAAGATGATATTTTTTGGAGAACCAGATATGGGAAGCGATGAGCGTCGCGCTATTGAGGCCGTGCTTCGCTCTAATTGGATCGGCTTTGGTAATGAAAGCATAAAATTCGAGAGAGAGTTAGTCGATTATCTTGGCGTAAAAGATGGGGCTCTATTAAATTCGTGTACAGCTGCTCTACATTTGGCGTTGATTCTCAATGGGGTTATGCCTAGTGACGAAATTATCACTACGCCATTAACATTCGCAGCTACTGCCAATGTTGTCCTGTATATGGGAGCGAAACCAGTTTTTGTGGATATTAAGGCCGATACTCTTAATATAGATGAAGATAAAATCGAGAAAGCTATTACTCCCAAAACCAAGGGCATTATCGTTGTTCATTTCGGCGGTTTGCCGTGTAATATGCGGGCTATTAATAGAATCGCACGTAAGCATAATATATTTGTTGTCGAAGACGCCGCTCATGCTATTGGAGCTAGAATCGGGAATAGAATGGTTGGAGATTCGTCCAATATCACATGTTTTAGCTTCTATGCTAACAAAAATCTTACAACTGCCGACGGAGGATTCTTGGCATCAAACGATAGTTCGAAGATCAAACGCGCAAAGATACTACGGTTACATGGGCTGAGTAATGATGCTTGGGATCGTTTTAGGAAAAGAGATATTTTAATTAATGAAGTGGTGGAGTTAGGTTATAAATACAATATTAATGATATAGTTTCTGCTATGGGAAGGGTCCAGCTGAGGAGGCTTGAGAAGAGTCTATCTATTCGTGAGAGATATGCGCGTCTGTATGATGCCGTGTTTTCTAAAATTGAGGGAGTTAGTTTGCAAAGCAAGTTTCAGGATGGGTATCGGCACTCTTTGCATCTATACACCTTGGTTCTAGATCCTGAAAGATTTAAAGTTGGCAGAGATGAAATAGTGCGGGCGCTACGTGATAATGGGATATTTGCCGTTGTTCATTATAAACCAATCCATTTGCATAAGTTGTATAGAGAAAAATTTGGCTATGAGCTCGGGAACTTTCTATGTGCCGAAAGGGTTGGTAGCAATATTTTAACCCTTCCTCTTCTACCGCAGATGAGTCAACGGCAGGCCCAGAATATAGCTTCGGTTACTCGCGAGATACTTCAGGGATATGCCAAGCGGAGTCTATAATTCTCGAATGACTATGGAGGGATTACTGCGTTATATTGGGAGTAGATTCTTCAAGAATGTAATTACTCTCCAGGTGGGGAGTGTTTTGGGTACCTTGCTTCAGGCGGTAGCCGGGATATTTATCGCTCGGCTGCTACAGCCAGAACTTTTTGGCGTCTACGCTTTGGCGTTTAGCTTGGCCTCGCTGGCCGGTATTTTCATGGCCACGGGCGTGGGAGATGGGATTACAAGTATCGTGGCCGGAGCCTATGCTCGAAGAGATCGAGATACTATCGCTGAAGCGCTGGGCTTCTTGCTTAAGATCGCCTCGATCATCGGGATCGTGGTGGCGATTGGGTTGGTTCTCCTGCCGATCATTTCTAATCTCTTGTACCATAGATACGATATCGGTTTATTCGCCGCAATAGTTGTCTTGGCTTCGATTATCTCTAATCTCCTTTTCTCTGTATCTCAGGTGGCGTTTCAGGCAGAGAGGAAAATAGCTACGGCAACTATCTTTATCTTTATTGATCTATTTGTACGTTGGGGGCTATCCCTTTTGTTAGTATTCTCTGGGTACAAGATATTGGGAGCGGCCATCGGGCATCTCATTGGGTCTTTAATCGTTTTTATCATAATTGGACTTTCATGGAACCGACTTTTATCTGTCGATAGTTTTATCCCTTCGCTGGGTCAGATTTTTCGTAAGGCCATCTCTGTTAGTTGGAGAAAGTTTATCAGGTATAGTTTCTGGGTGGCACTTGATAGAAATATGGCAACCCTGTTTTCTTTCTTGCCGATTTCATTAGCTGGT
>Ga0076239_116_pt1 | contig 6258 bp, 3 predicted proteins | sample RifGroF1_FD_67874 | JGI IMG/M metagenome (GOLD analysis project Ga0076239, IMG submission 67874) | Parcubacteria (Yanofskybacteria) bacterium GW2011_GWF1_44_227
CTGTCTCGATAGATGTTTCCGAGATTGTAGTATGGCTGAGGATATATATTATTTTTGTCAGCGATAATCTGCTCATATATTCTGGCCGCATCGTCTAGGCGACCCTTATCTGAGTATATATTACCTAGATTATTCAATATTCTGATGCTTCCGGGATTATATCTAATTATCTCTTCATAAAACGCTATGGGATTACCCCAGATTAGGTTTCTCCTTATCGATTGGACGGCGAAAAATAACAGATAACCAATGACAACCAGCCAAAATAGCCAAGTCATCACCGCACAAAGGCGCCCTTTGTATCCGCCAGGGGCGGATAGGCGCCGACCGCCTTCGCAAGATTGTAAGATGCCCCACAGCTTGTCCAAGTAGAAGGCCAATAACGCGAAGAATCCGATCAATGGCAGGTATAGCCAATGCTCATAGATGATGGCATTAATCGGAATTATGCCTGAAACCATACTTAAAGACACAAAGAACCAGGACCAACCGAAGAACCAAATCCTAAAGTTAGAAATTTCCCAATGGCGGTCTTTGAAGCCTAGACTGGCCATTGGAAAAATGAAGTATGTACCGAAAAATCCCTTTCCATGTGCAAACCCGTAGGAACAAATATAAGCCTTATATACTCGAGAAATACATGGAAGAAAGTATATATTCTATAAATTAGATTATCGGCATAAACATTCGAAGCATTGTAGAAGTTGAGGGTATTCTGAAAATTGAGGACGGTAAGTCTCAGGATTCCATAGACTCCGGAAATTGCGAAAAATGGAATCGCCTTAACGATCCCCTGCCACAAAGACTTAAAGAACTTGTCTCGAGAAAGGAAGGATACGTAGAAGACTACCAGAAGTACTGGCAGTAATATGGCCGTCTCTCGGCTTAGAACGGCTAGAATCATAGATGCGAGACCTAACGTCCGATACAAGACCTTTTTGGAGCTATCCACATTGATTCTAATGAAAGCCGCAAGAGCCAGAAGCATAAAGAAGACGGACATTGGATCTCCACGGCCAGATATGTATGACACGGCTTCAACTTGGAGTGGACTCAGCAGAAAAAGCATAGACGCAAAGAAAGAGATAGTCTTCTTCCGAAATACGTACAGAAGGATCAGGAATGCAAGTATGGCATTAAAAACGTGGAAGGCATTACTGAGTAAATGATATCCGAAAGGATCGGTGCCAGAGATCGCATAGTTAAAGGCGAAAGTTAAGAGAAGAAAGGGACGATAATAGTTACTATTTAGGCCGAAACCAGACAATACGTCTTTAGTAAATATTTCCTTGAGATGAGAGAAATCATGAACATAATTATTGCCCACTATCCAGTCATCATCGTCCCAGAATAGCCCGTTGTTAAGATTAAAGGCATAGACCCCCGCGCCCAACAACACGATGAGGGCAATCAGCCCAATATTCTTTTTTATTGTATCAGTAAAAGACATGAAGTAATTATGCCAAGAATGAAGGAGATATTGTACGCTATTTAATCAGATCTTCTAGTCGTGCAACATTAGTAGCGGCTTCTTGATTAGACGGATATCTAGTAGCCAAGTCCCTCCACTGGTAAAGCGCTCCGGAAAGATCCATGTTCTTCTCTAGATAAATGGCATAGGCCTTAACTAGATCATACTGCCCCCCACTTTTGTCTATGCCGTCTTTATATATGTTCTGAATCTGAACATGTGATATTTTAAAATGGTTTAACTCAAGAGAAATATAGTCGGTCCAGTGACTTACCACGTCTGGCCTCAATTGTGTTGACTTCTGGATTGCTAGAAGAGCTGAGTCATAATCTTTCATAATGACCAGCAACGACGATAGCTCAGCATATGTAGCCGCAGACAGTGGATTCGCGGGGTCAGATTGAAGAGCTAGCTGATAAGCCGTCTTTGCAGCTGCATAATTTTTTTCGCTGCTAAATCGTTTAATAACCTCCTGTGCCTGCTCCTTACGTTTCGTATAGACTATCTCTTCTTTAGTAAGAACTCTGCTAGGTTTTGCCGCGTTTGGCGTAGACGTTGGACTGACTTCTACCTTGATATCTAACGAGTTCACCGACGGAGAAGGCCCTAAAAGAGATGTCGGTTTATCCTTTTTGAAATAAATACTCGCCACAGCTACGATGGCAATCACAATAATGCTAATCGCTATATAGATGTTTTTCTTTTTCATGGTAACAGTTTAAACAATTATCTAGAGTAACTCGACACCTGACTTACTGAAGTATATTCGGATCCCCTGGAATACCAATTGAACTCCATAGAATTAACGCAAAAAACCTTTTTGAAGAAATCGGCATCATCAATCAGGGCTCATCTTCTCCGGTAGTTTCTATCCCATACACCTTCTGGTCATCAGTTTCACAGTTTCTGATCAACCCAGACGTTACCATAGTATCTCGTACAGTAGAAGTTATGCTTTTAACCTTATTAAATCCACCCAGGTGGCCATAGAAATTGAATATTATCGGATTAAGGAATAGCCTCTTGTAGCCCCAGGCATTCGCTATATAGATATCGGGGTCAGTAGAGTTGATCGCTGAGATCGTATCCCCTTCGGTTAGATTTATGGCGGTCAGACTAGTAAAGCCCCTCGAAACTGGAGTAGCCATATTGACTGGATTGGGATTGCCGCTAGGAGTCGGAGAGAAAGATGGACTTGGCGTAGCAGAAGGAATTGGGGTTGGCGTGACTACGGTTCCCGGAAGCGTGACAGCATTCCCATAAATAGGTACGCCGACTTGCGTTACAGACTCAGTATCACCGAAGATAAGATTCTTGAAACCAACTCGTACGATACCGGTCGCCGATGATGACGGTGTACCACGAATCATGAACGTCTTTGTCGTTTGATAGTTTATCGTAATCTGAGAGAAAGAAAGAATATCTGGCTGATCGCCTGTCGCTGGATATTCTTTTACAACGGTATTGGCGCCAGCAGTTACGTTGTATACAACGATGTTGGCAAAATTCTGTAAACCATTAATCGTATCAGTTCCGAGCTGAAAACCAGTAAGATGAAGGTCGCCAAATGTAGATGAGATATCAATCTTCGCCAAGTCAGCGAGCTGAGCATTTACATCGAGAGACTTTGCTGGAGGCGTACTAACATTAAGTACCGCGTTAACCGTTAATCCATCTGCGTTAACAGCTAGAGTGGGTAGACCCAGACAAACGACCGCTATGAATAATCGTAATGAGTATCTCATAGTACAATAATATCATAATCTAGTTTCCGTGTAACCAAAAACCGCCCGAAGGCGGTCTTTGGTTTTACTTATCTAATACCGAGGTGCTAGATAGATAGTGACTGGCTAGTACCAATCGTCTGTATTAAGTAGTCGTTCATCCAATCATCCGTTGAAGTCGAGTGGGTAACAGCTGAGCTGTCAGACCATACAACTGAAGGCGATGTAGAAGATAGAGTACTTCTTACGACCACAGCGTCATCCGTGATAGCTGAGCTAGACGGGTTAGCTATAGACGTAACGATTGATGCAGGAGCTACTGGGACCGCAGTGACATCCACCTGCAACCTGTAAACGTGACCAATTGAATCAATCGGTCTCTCGTTAGTGAAGGTAAATGCTACCTGTCCGGTTCCAACTGCGACTAGATCTAGATCAGCACTGGCGCTAGCGATAGAAGTCAAGCTGCTAATGTCTACGCCATCTTCGAAAAGTCTGTAGTCAGCGCTTAAAGCAGAAGAACCTCCTCCGATTTGGACGTTAACGGACTTAGCGATAGTGAATACTAATCTGTCTAGGTATACCGCCTGACTTCCAGATGAGGTTACCTTCGTTTGGAAGATATCCTTCGCACCGGTTGCTAGGCTAGAACTCGATAAGGCTTGGTTAGCGAATACCGGGTAAGCAGTGTGGGAGATGATCGAATTACCGGTATAAGTTGCCGTAGCATAACCATTTGCGGTAGTTATGGTTCCAGAACTGTTGCGATATTTCAACCCATCCAATCTCACGATTACTAAACCTCCAGTATCGTTACGGCTAATACCAACATCTGCTAGCTGAACGGAAACTGTAAATGTCTGCTTTCCATCGGTCTGAGCTAACACCTTATTAACGCCAACGAAGGATGCTGATCCGGTTGTTGGGTTAACGGTGGCAGAACTCAACAAGACACCATTTCCATCCTTGAGCAATAGATTCGCTATTGCGCCAGATGAAGAAGCTGCTGTGCTTGAAAGATCTACATAGACCTCATCAAGAGTGTAGTCGTCATAGGCTGGTTGGAGTGTAAACGAATATGCATTTACTGTATCTCCGCCCTTAGCTAACCTACTACCCGCGATCGAACCGTTAGCCTTGGTTAATGAACCAGCGGCATAAGTAACGGTCTGACCATTAACACCAGTAGCAGTTGATGTGGTGCTAGAACCGGTAGTTATACCGACTGCATCCATCTCAAAGTTCATATAACCAGCTGCGACTGTTGAAGTTAAGTTTGACCAAACCTCAACCTGGTAGGTCTTGTTCTTAGGCATCGTGAAGTTGACCGAGTAGCTGTTACTTGCAGTATCAGACAAGGTCGTCTTGACTGGCGATGTGTAAACCAATGTTCCAGCATCGTTGTAAACCTTCAAATAAGTATCCGACAAGTTCGAGGCTTTCATTGTGCTACCGCTGTTATCAGAATCCAAGTTAATCGTATTGACGCTTAGGTCTTCTGACGAAGCTGCTGCCAATGTGAAGTGGCCCATCTTGAAGTTATTCTTCGGAGCCACAACTGACTGGTTAGCATATCCACTGTACTTACCAGCTGAGAAAGAGCCGGTCTTTACGGTAACGCTGTTGCCAGTCTTTGCTGTGATATCAGTATAGTCCAAAGAAGTCATTCTCTGAACTGTACCTGTGGTTGCAACAATATTCGCAACGATTGTGTCGTTAGCGGCTGTATTGTCTGTACCATCGGCATCGTAGACGTCAGCTCTGACCTCCAACATTTTTGGAGTGCCTGGCGTGACTATGAACGATGAACCAAATGTGTATTCGGTGAAGACGGTTGACCAGCTATCTTCATTTAGGCTCTTAGTCGAACCGATCTGGACACCATCCAAAAAGATAGCTCCATTTCTTAATTGTCCAACATTCGAAGCTGCTGTCGATCCGCCATTACTGCTGGTGAAGCTATACTTCATGCTCTCAACTTTCATCTTCTCACCAGTAGCTTTGACTTCAAATTTAGCCAAGCTTACACCGGAAGCTCCCTTAACAACATCTCCCGTAGCTGAGTCGGTAGCCTTTGTAAAGGTAAGGACACCAGCTGCGATAGTCTGCGTTCCAGCGCTAGAAGCGGTGAAGGTTGTGCTATTGACCTGAGTTAAGATCGGCTGACCATACTGAGTGTCAACAGTGAAGAAATCTGGGGCCTGTCTAACAGATAGGTAGAAATTTCTACCAGAACCATTTATGACATCGGCCATAACCTTAACTACTCTTCCACCAGTTTCCAATCTGACTGGAGCGCCAGTTAAGTCAAATAGAACATAACCATTGCTGTCAGGTAGAGAAACGGCTGAACCCTTCTGAACTCCATCAACATATAATCTGAAGTTCTGAACATCGCCACTGTTTATTGAACCGATAACTCTGAACTGAACGCTCATGAGATTAGCAGCTCTAGTGTTAACGGTAACGGTATTCTGCCAAACATTTATGTCTGAGGCAGGGCTCAAGCTTGTGTTAGTAGAAACGCCATTGGAAGTTGCCAATGAAACTGTTCCTAATGTTGCATTCGCAGGAGTGAATAAGTTACCAGATACACTCGCATTCATGCCGTTGAATTGAACCAACTGCACGCCTACTGTATTACCGGTACTGGTAGCATCCAAATCAGCTCTTACAGAGATGGTCTTTGAACCAGAAACTGTAAATATTCCAACTGAATCGTTGAAGCTGATAACACCACTTGCTACGCTAGCGGCATCAGTTAATCTCTTTGCGCCATCGTACAAGTAAACATTGGTCAAATCAGTATCGGCTGAAACGCCAATTCTGTTGAGTTTCAAGCTGGTGACTGTGCCACTACCAGTGAAGGTAAAGTGAGCTAAGTCTGCAGCAGCCTGACCCTTGACTAATGTTCCGGCAGCCGGATTATCAGAGGCTAAGCCAACTGACAAATTCGTGCCTGGCTGGACTGAACCACCTCTTGTGTAAACAGGAATCTGGTTAACTGAGGTGTAGTCTGAACCCTTCTGGTACCAGTTGAATTCATTCTGGTTGATGACGAAA